>ENA-ORXR01001136-ORXR01001136.1-marine-metagenome-genome-assembly--contig:-NODE-1136-length-29742-cov-20.897354_pt1 | contig 29742 bp, 22 predicted proteins | sample MGYA00237866_ERZ511479 | MGnify/ENA metagenome assembly ERZ511479
TACTGTACCTTTAATTAATGCTACCAATTTATGATACATTCAAACAAATTAAAGTTCCCCTAATATTTTACACACTCTATTTAAATGGTAGAATAGGCGAGGTAGTTGTGAAAGAAGGCACTGTAAAAGTTGATATTATAATGGAAATAGATGAAAATCCCGATTTGTCGAATGTTTATGTTGGTTCTCCGTACATTCCGCTTATTCGGAGAGATGAAACTATAAATGACGAAACACTCCCCCAAGCCAATCAAGGCATCATTCAAGGGAAGGTTTTTGATGAAGAAATGAATGAAGGATTGCCCTTTGCGAATGTTATATTGCTCCAAGAAGGTGTTCTAATTGACCAAGTTAATACCGACCTTGACGGGAATTATATTTTTGAACAAATAAAACCCGGAAAATACGATGTAGAAGCAGTTTGGGTTGGTTATACCAATTCAAAAGTTATAGGAATATTAGTCGAGGACAATACGATTCCGCTGGATATATCAATGCAAGAAGGAGAAGGGAAACATTCGCTTGAAGTACATGTTATTCAGGTCAATATTCCTATTATCAGAATGGACAAAACCACCACCGGAGCAACATGGAAAGCCCACGAAATAAAACGATTCCCCGGCTTCTAAAACATTCATTCATTTCATTGTAGCATTAACGCATTTCAGCATTAACGCATTAAAAAATTCACTCATTCAAAATTCACTCATTCACTCATTCAAAATAGGCTAACATAGCCCAAATGAATCTTACCCGCCTGAAAATCAATCGGATTCCCAAGCTGCCGACCAAGCGCGTAGCTGATGCCAAAGATGCCCGCACGCGTCTCAAAAGTCATCCCTGCGCCAAAGCCAAAAGGTTGGTCGCGAATATCATTTTCTACACTTCTATTCTCCATATAGGCATAATCTCCAAAGGCGTAGAGGTAGGAATTTTGACCAATTAGGAAACGATATTCTGCCGTAAAAACGGCGTATAAAGAAGCAAAAACAGCCTCTTCATCAAAGCCGCGCAACAATCGATTCCCACCAATACGGAACAACTCATTTTGATACAAAGTATTCTGCGAAATGCGCCAACCACTCTGCACACCCGTTTTGATAGTGCCGCGTTTACTCGTTTGCCAATATCGCGCTACATTCACATTGAAGGTGTATTGAAAACTCCGTAATTGGAGCGTATCGTACAGACTTGCGTAATCAAAAACGGGGTCATTCGGGTCACTCAGGTCAGTAATTTTTTGGTTTCGGTCAATGCGTTTCGTACCTGCCCCCGCACGTAGCGTGAGGTCGTACCCCTTGCGCGGATTGAAGCGATAATCCAGTTTTTGATAACGATATTCCAAACCAAAAGTCGAATTGACCACATCAATATTGGCAGGCAAACGACGATTCGCAATGATTTGATTTTCATTGACTTCCAACAAATTTGTGGACATCGTATTCCAAAAGGCTTTGAGATAATTGCCACCTTCAAAATGATACTGCACCCCGATGTCGCGCACCAAATCCAAATAACTCGAATCGCGTTTGTACAAATCAAAATCAATCTCAAAACCAAAAGGTAAACCCAGAAAATACGGATACAAAAATTCGGACTGAAGCCGCTGCGTACCTGCGCGAAGTTGTTCCCATTCCAAGCGAATTTCTTTACCCGTTCCAAAAGGATTTTTCAGGTCAATTTCGGCATTACCCGTAAGTAGCAGACGCCCCGTTTCGGCATTATTTGGCAGGAAACCAATAAGAAAATCAAAACGGCTGGCTTTCTTATTTTTTAAAAACAAATTCAGCGTCGCTTTATCCTTCACAAATGTCACATTCGGCGGTCTTTCTTCCGTCAAAAATGCCAGTTCGCGTACACGGCTGCTGATTTTTTTGACCTTGCTTTCCTCATACACTTCACCGGGCTTGATACCCAGATAACCGGATAGATAATTTTCCGAAATTTTCGCATCCGTCTCCACGCTAATAGCTTCAAAAACAATCGGTTGATTGCGTTTCATATACAGGCGAGCTGCAATTTCGTTATCGGAAATACGGATGCTGTCCAGCCAAATTTGAGCGAAAGGAAAACCATTATTTTCGGCATACGAGAGGAGTTTTTCCTGCAAATTTTTCAATTCGCGATAATGAAAAGGCTGACCGGAATAAAAACGCGTTTTGAAACCTATTTTATCCAAAAAAACATCCGGTATATTACCGTTTTCAAGGCTTGCCCATTCATACACATCACCTGCATACAGATGTGCGGTGTACAAACTATCGCTTACAGCCAGACTATCAATAGAAGCGGCGAGATAGCCTTTATCATGCAATTGCAGGAGAATTTTATTGAGACTTTGGATGAGATTGGCAGAATTTTGATTTTTGTTGTTATAATTAATATTTTTTTTGAGAAAATTATCATTTTTATCCAAACATATGATATCCAATCGCAAACTGTCTTGTGCCGAAAGTACAAGTGGAAATAGAAATATTACGATGCATAAAAATCTCAAAATAATACGGTAGTTTATGGTTTACTAACTCGTTGATTGACAATTTATTTTTCGCAGATAAAAATTACATGTAAAAAAATGCAGTTCGTTTATTTTATTTGGAATTTGGTACTTGGGGTTTGGAATTTTAATTGTGTATAACCATTTTGAAAGGTGACTTATTGCATAAACGAATGATAAAATAATGTTAAGGGCTGGATTTATTCCACAATTATTCATATATTGTAGGGTAGAAACGTATTAAAGTTAGAAGCGATGAGAAGAATTTTATTAACCTTAATAACTGTGGCAATTTTCAGTGTGGTAGCTACTGCACAAAGTTCTATAGTATTACACGAACCGGAGCAGATAGATTTTACGATTTATCCAAACCCGGCGAAAGATTTTGTTGTATTACCACAAAGCGACCAAATCGCGCAAGCAATTTTGTACAATATCACGGGACAAGAAGTTAAAAGATTTAACTTGGCTAATAATGCCAGTCGTTTTGATGTTTCCGGAGTAATGCGTGGTACTTATTTACTGCAATTTATTAACGAAGCGGGTGCGATATTGCACACCACTCGTTTGACTAAGAGATAAATATTTTTAAAAAGAATATTAGCAAAAAAAAGCCTTTCCACTTCGGAAAGGCTTTTTTCATATGGTACATCTGTCATTTAAATTACAATCTTTGTCCAGATGAATCCATTTACATTTCATAACTTCGTTAAATTATTTGATTCGGGTTACGGGTTGCGAGTTACGAGTTGCGGGTTACAGGTTGTGAGTTTTCATACATATTTGGAAACTTACATTTTACTAACCCGCAACCCGCAACTCGCAACCCGCAACTCGCCAACTCATAACTTGTGAAATTTTTTATCCAAACAATAGCATTTTCCTTACTTGCTTTAGGCGTATATGCACAAGGTACTTTTTCCGGTCAATTGCAAGCCAATGGTAATTTTTTCCAGCGCGACAGCTTGATTGGCGCGTACAATACACCGCAATATGACTATCTCAAAACGGGCGGCGAAGCATGGCTCAATCTGAATTATGGCATATCAGGGTATGATTTCAAATTGCGATTTGATATGTACCAAAATTCCAACCTACCCAATCCGCAAGATGCTTTTTCGGGACAAGGAATTGGCTTTTGGCAGATTGGCAAACAGGTGGATAAACTCGGTATCACCGTCGGAAACTATTACGACCAAATCGGTAGCGGCATCCTTTTCCGTGCCTACGAAGAGCGTTTTTTGGCAATTGACAATTCGATGCTCGGCTTGCGATTGACCTACGATTTGAACGAAGATTGGCGCATCAAAGCCTTTACCGGAAAGCAGCGTAACCCTTTTTTTGGAGAACAAAACAGGATTACCGGCATTTATCCCGCTTTAGTCAGTGCTGTCAATGTAGATGGTTTTCATTCTTTGAATGAAACCACCTTTATCGCGCCCGGTTTTGGCATTCTTAATCGCTCGCTTAATGATAATATAATCCGCAATATCGGCGCAGATATTTCGCTCAATAATTTCGGCAACTTCTTTTTCAAACCCCAATATAATGTTTTTGCTTTTACAGCCTATAATACGTTGACCGTTGGTGATTTTTCATTCTATCTTGAAGGCTCATTCAAAACGCCCGAAGCCATTATTTCTCCTACACGCATCGTCGTCGATACTACGGGGCAAATATTAGAAGAATATCCACTCAATGGTACGCCAACAGTAACAGGCGAAAATATTTACGGAAATTACCTCGTCACTTATCAGAAAAAACCCGGCTCGGTGTTGTTTGCAAGTGCGAGTTATTCCCGCAAAGGATTCGGCGTGACCTTGCAAGCCAAACGCACCGAAAATTTCCCGCTTCGCGTCAATCCGGGCGACAATACCATCCAAGTCGTGCGTAATTTCCTGCCGCCTATGGCACGCGAAAATTCCAAGCGATTGACCACACGCTATAATGCTGCTGTACAAGAATTAGGCGAATTAGCATTTCAGGCAGATGTACAGGTCAAATTCAATAAAATGTGGAGTGGAGAAGCTAACTTCTCCAATATCAGCGATTTAGACGGGCTGCTCCTCTATCGCGAATTGCATTTAATCGGAAAATATAAGAAACGCAAAACCCCGTGGGCAATCACAGGAGGTTTGCAATTCCAACAGTATAATCAGGAAGTTTTCGAGGTAAAACCCAATGTGCCGCTTGTCGTCAGCATCGTGCCATACACCGAAATTGTCTATAAATTTGACCGTAAAAAATCCCTCCGCATGGAATTGCAATACCTCAACACAGAGCAGGATTATGGTCAATGGGCATTCGCGCTACTCGAATACAGCATCGCCCCCAAATGGTCATTTTCCATCGCAGATATGGTCACACTCGACCCCAAAAAATTCTACGACAAATCAAATATTACCATCAACGACACCTCGCGTCCGGCACATTTTTACACCGTTTATGTCTCGTATGCAGAAAAGGCAAACAAATTTTCACTCGCCTACGTGCGCCAACCCGACGGTATCAATTGTACAGGCGGTGTATGTCGCTACGAACCCGCATTTAGCGGAGTACGTATGACCGTGAATTCGAGTTTTTAGTCAATACCATTTAGTTACGAAATTTGGTAGTGTTCGACAAAAATAGGGTAATGAAAAAAAACACTGTCGCCAGACGAATTCGGTTGTAAATAACACATATTTGAGTGTTCAAACCACCAATTTTCATAAAAAACTTCGTCTGCCGACTACACCCTATTTTCCTCGAACACCACCAAAAGTCATATCACCAACACAATCCGCTACAATCAGAAAATTTTCATGTATGAAAAAGATGTTATAAACACACGAATTTAGCTTCTTATAATTGATTTTTAAACCGAAAAAAAATTCCTAAAAATCGCTCACCTTCCAAAACATTGACTAAATTTGTCGTCACACAAAGCAAACATCATGGTATTTTTGGAATTTGAACAACCAATCGAAGAACTTTTCAACGAATTGGAAGACGCACGCAAGTTGCAGGAAAAGGGCAACGTGGATATGAGTGCGGCTATCAAAGAGTTGGAAGACAAGATAAAGGAGAAACGCAAAGAGATATACGAAAACCTGACGGGCTGGCAAAAAGTACAACTTTCGCGCCATCCCGAACGTCCATATTCGTTATTTTACATTGAGGCGATGTGCCATAAATTCGTCGAGTTGCACGGCGACAGACACTATGGCGACGACAAGGCAATCGTTGGCGGTTTGGGTAGCATGGAAGGACAAACTTATGTCTTTATCGGGCATCAAAAAGGCGTCAGCACAAAGATGCGCCAATACCGTAACTTCGGTATGGCAAACCCTGAAGGTTACCGAAAAGCCCTTCGTCTGATGAAACTCGCTGAACGCTTCAATTACCCCGTTGTATGCCTCATCGACACGCCGGGAGCATATCCGGGCATCGAAGGAGAAGAACTGGGGCAGGCAGAAGCCATCGCACGTAACTTATTTGAAATGAGTCAACTGCGCGTGCCGATTATTTGTATCGTGATAGGAGAAGGGGCATCGGGCGGTGCGCTCGGTATCGGAGTAGGCGATAGGATTTTGATGTTGGAAAATACATGGTATTCCGTCATTTCACCCGAATCTTGCTCGTCCATTTTATGGCGTAGTTGGGATTACAAAGAACAAGCAGCCGAAGCCCTCAAACTCACTCCAAAACACATGCTTGACTTCGGTTTGATTGATGCCATTATCAAAGAACCATTGGGTGGCGCACACGCTTTTCCAGAAGAAATGACAAAAATTTTAAAGAAGCATATTAAAAAAGAAGTTGCCGATTTGATGGATATGGATTGCGAAGAGCGTATCGAACAACGTATCGAAAAATTTGGTAAAATGGGGGAATTTAGTGTAGCAGAATTAGCTGAATAGAATAGGTCGGCGGCTTGTCAGTCCGCAGTCCGCCGTTTCAACGTGAATAGTTTCGCGCCTTAGCGGCGGACTGCGGACTGATAGACTGCGGACAAAAAATAAATTAATAACAATAAACGGTCAAGTGAACGGTAAAGCCCCATCCACCGTCCACCATCCACCGTCCAGCGTAGAAGAGATGCTCCAACAGGTCAATGACATTCGATATAAAATTTATGACCACTATCTGAAAAGGAAACTGCCGGATGCTATGAGCAGGCGGCAGAACAAACCCATGAATTTTCAGCAGGCAGATTCCATCGGGATCCTCTTTGATGCGACTCATCCGACGAGCCGTGTATTTATCAATGAATACCGCGAGTCCTTGATTGCCAAAGATAAACGAGTATCGATTTTAGGTTATTTTAATGACAAAAAAGACCACCAAAACGTCATTTTCAAATACTTCAACAATAAAGATTTGACTTGGCATTGGCATCCAAAAAGCCAAGTCGTTCGTGAATTTACAGATAAGCGGTTTGATATTCTGATAGGATTGCACCTTGTACCTTGTCCGCCTTTGGAATATGTTGCGGCACTCTCGCAGGCGCACATCCGTGTAGGCAGATACCGCCCGGAGCGAGAACATTGCTACGACTTGATGATTGATATAGCCGACGACTACGACCTCAAAGGATTCGCAGACCAAATAGAAGCTTTCCTAAAACGAGTAAATGAAAAGTAAGTAACGAGTGGCGAGTAGCGAGTAGCGAGTAAGAAAACATACCGCCACTCACCACTCGCTACTCGCTACTCGTAACTCGCTACTATGAAGAATAAATTTAGAGGTACAGGCGTTGCATTAGTGACACCTTTTGCAAATGGAGCAGTTGATTTTGAGGGCTTGAAACGTGTGATTGAACATTGCATTGAAGGCGGTGTGGAATACCTCGTTTCGCTCGGTACTACGGGAGAATCTGCTACATTGACACCTACGGAATCCCTCGAAGTCCTCGAATTTACGACCAAAACTATCGCAGGACGCGTGCTATTAGTTGCGGGGTTTGGCGGAAATAATACACAAGCGAGTATTGAGAAAATCAAGTCATTCCATTTTAATGGAATAGATGCAATTTTGTCCGTCAGTCCGTACTACAACAAACCGACACAAGAAGGTATTTATCAACATTATATGGCATTGGCAGAAGCTGCGCCGCGTCCGATTATCATTTATAATGTGCCTTCGCGTACCGGTTCTAATATTACGGCAGAAACAACTTTGCGCCTTGCACATGCAAGCGAAAAATTCATCGCCGTAAAAGAAGCCTCCGGCGACCTTATTCAATGTATGAATATCGTCAAGGGTAAGCCTGATAATTTTCTCGTGCTTTCCGGCGATGATGCGATTACTTTGCCGATGTTGTCATTTGGTATAGATGGTGTGATTTCGGTGGTGGCAAATGCTTTCCCGCGACCATTCTCTGATATGGTGCGACATGGCTTGACCGGAGATTTTAAAGCAGCTTCCAAATTGCATTTTGATTTATTGAAAATTATAGATTTGCTATTTGTAGAAGGCAATCCCGCAGGAGTAAAAGCAGCATTGGAATTGCAAAACATTTGCTCGAAAGAGGTGCGCTTGCCACTCGTTGAATTATCCGACAAAAATTATATAAATATGAAAAACGCCATCATGGGATTGAGTGATTTTTGATTTGAGCGATTTTTGATTGAATGATTTTTGATTTTTGATTGAATTTTGCTTCGCAAAATTCCAAATGATAAGAGTGAATAAAATATTAGGGGAACGCAAATTTATCCAAGTGAACAAATCAAGAATTTTATAAGCGCGTAGCGTTGGCACGCACCTTTTTACATATAATTGCCCCTAATGTTTTACACACTCAAATGATAAAATATTCGCGCAGCGAATTAATCAAAAATCAAAAATCACTTAATCAAAAATCAATATATTTTTTATGAAAAGACTATTTCCACTTGCGCTGCTGGCGATTTTAGTTTTTGCCTGCACCAGAGTTGCACAAAAAGACCCTGTAAAAGTTGATAATGTGAAAACAGAAGTAACTACGATGCTTGAATATCCTGAAACTGCCAAAGGAGATGTGATCGATGAATATTTTGGTACGACGGTAGCCGACCCATACCGCTGGCTCGAAGATGACGACAGCGACGAAACCAAAGATTGGGTACGTCGCCAAAATGAGGTAACATTTGACTATCTCAATCAGATTCCTTACCGTGACGCGGTCGAAAAACGCCTCACGGAGATTTGGAATTACGAAAAATTCTCAACGCCATTTAAGGAAAACGACAAGTACTATTTCTTCAAAAATGATGGCTTGCAAAATCACAGCGTTCTATACGTACAAGATGATTTGGAGGCTGAACCAAAGGTCTTACTTGACCCGAATACGTTTTCAGAAGATGGAACAACCTCGTTGGCAGGCTACACCTTTTCTAAGGATGGTCGCTACATGTCGTATGGTGTTTCAGAAGGTGGCTCTGACTGGCGAACGGCAATGGTAAAAGACTTGAAAACAGGTGAGATTTTGAAGGATAAATTGCAGTGGATTAAGTTTTCGAGCATGGCATGGCAAGGCGATGGTTTCTATTATAGCCGTTATAATGAGCCGGAAGAAGGTGGTGCGCTTTCTGACAAAACGGACCTTCACCAAGTCTATTATCACAAGGTAGGTACGACGCAGACAGATGATAAATTGATTCACAAAGATGAGGCAAATCCCGAACGCAATTTTAATATCAACACAACGGATGATGAGCGTTTTGAAATGCTATATGCTTCCGAATCAACGAGTGGTAATGCGCTCTATCTCAGAGATACCAAAAAAGGCGATAAGGAATTTATGCCTATCGTCGAAACCTTCGACCATGATTTTTGGGTGATGGATAATTTTGATGACAAACTTGTCGTCATGACCAACTACAAAGCACCAAACATGCGCGTATTGCTCATCGACAGCAATAATCCAAGTGAGAAAAATTGGAAAGAACTCATTCCTGAAGACAAGAAAAAACTACAAAGCGTTAGTTTGGTGGGTGGCAAAATGTTGGCGCGATACATCAAAGATGCCAATAGCTTAGTGAAGATTTTTTCGGAAAATGGCGACTACGAATCCGATTTGGAATTGCCCGGTATTGGTACGGTTAGCGGCTTTTCCGGCAAGCGTGATGATAATATAGCTTTCTACGCTTTCACCTCATTTACACAGCCGAGTGCCAAGTATAAATACGATGTTTCGACGGGCAAATCAGAGGTATTCAAAGCCTCCAATCTCGATTTCAATTCGGATGATTACGTCACCAAGCAAGTATTTTACGAAAGCAAAGACGGTACAAAAATTCCGATGTTTATCACCCATAAAAAAGGCATCAAAATGGATGGCAATAATCCGACTTTGCTCTATGGTTACGGTGGTTTTGACATTAGTATTTTACCGAGTTTTTCGATTGCTAATATTATTTTGTATGAAAACGGCGGTATCTATGCCGTCGCAAATATTCGGGGTGGGGGAGAGTACGGTAAAAAATGGCACGAAGCCGGCACGAAGCTCGATAAGCAAAATGTATTCGATGATTTTATCGGTGCGGCAGAGTATTTGATTGACAATGATTATACCTCAAAAGAAAAAATCGCCATTGAAGGTCGCTCAAATGGTGGCTTGCTCGTAGGTGCTTGTATGGAGCAGCGTCCTGACCTGTTCAAAGTTGCACTTCCGGGCGTAGGTGTGATGGATATGCTGCGTTATCACAAATTTACGATTGGTAAATTCTGGGCTGGCGACTACGGCACAAGCGAAGAAAGCGAAGAGCAATTCCGCAACTTATTGAGCTACTCGCCCGTTCACAATATCAAGCCCGGCACGGCGTACCCTGCTACTTTAGTAATAACAGCAGACCACGACGACCGCGTTGTGCCTGCACATTCATTCAAATTTGCGGCGGCACTACAAGACGGACATCAAGGCGAAAACCCTGTCCTCATTCGTATAGATACCAAAGCAGGACACGGTGCAGGCAAATCAACCGAACAACGAATTGCAGAACGCGCCGATATTTTGAGTTTTATGTTCTACAATTTAGGCGTGGAATATTGAGTTTATTAGTTTATGGAGTTTATTTGGTTTACTAAGTTTATTGGGTTTATTGAGTTTACTAAGTTTATAGAGTTTGTCCCCGCGAACTTTATGAACTCAATAAACCCAGTAAACTCAATAAACTCCACACTCCTCTTCAAGATTGGCTTTCTCGATGTGACCTTTTGGGATATTTTGGATATTCTGATTGTCGGTTTTTTGATATATCAGATATACAAATTGCTCAAAGGTAGTTTGGCGTTTAATATTGTAGTGGGTTTGGCGTTTTTATTTATAGCGTCGAATCTGGTGGAGTATCTGCAAATGGGGATGTTGTCCACGATACTGGGCGGCTTTGTGAGTTTGGGTTTGATAGCATTGTTGATAGTCTTTCAACCGGAAGCACGGCGATTTTTGATAGTGGTCGGGCGTGGTACGCTGGCAGGGCGCGAGAATTTTATCCGCCGACTCATTGGTAGAGAATGGCAAGTAGAAGGCAATGACGCCAATATTCAAAGTATCCTTCGTGCGATACAACGATTTGCACAAGAAAAAACAGGCGCACTCATCATCTTTTCGCGCGATGCGAATGTGGAGAGTTTTGCCAATTCGGGTGTATCCATGAACGCCGATATTTCTTCTCAACTTCTCGAAAGCATCTTCAATAAAGAAAGTCCGCTACATGATGGTGCGGTCGTTATTAATGGCAATAAAATACATGCTGCAAGTTGCATTTTGCCCGTATCAGACAACCCAAATTTGCCGGATTGGTTGGGCTTGCGCCACCGCGCTGCCGTCGGGGTGACGGAGACAACGGAGGTACTGGCACTTATCGTTTCGGAAGAGTCGGGCAAGTTTTCTATTGCACGTAATGGCAAAATTTCCCCGCATCTTTCCCTCAAACAGATAGAAAATCGCTTAAAGAAATTGCACGCTGAGTTTTATGAAGGTCCGAAGCAGGAAGAAGTTGCTGAGAAGGCTTGATGCTTTACTCCAAGCCTGCCCATGCTGATTGGAAAAATTCCAAAAAACAAGCACCAAATTCCAAGTCAAGCGTATAGGCTTCACAGTATTTTGTCGGAATTTGGAATTTGTTTTTTGGAATTTGGAGTCTTTCACTCCAATACTTCAAGAATCATTTCCGGATTTTCGCCCATTTCAGCCAAAGATGCTGCGGTGTGTCCTTCCGCTTCAATGGTCTTATCTGCTCCTTGCTTCAATAATTCTTTTACCATTTCAATCAGTCCCATTTCGGCTGCTCTGTGCAATGCCGTAAACCCCCTTTGGTCTTGCTTATTGACATCCGCGCCATGTGCGACCAAGAGTTGTAAATGTTCCATTTTATCAGACTGAACGGCGTTCATGAGGGGCGTAGCTCCTTCGGCTGATTCCGTGTCGGGATTGGCACCTGCTTGTAGTAGAAATTCAAGCACTTCAATATCAGCCGTCAGTGCCCATTGCAGTGTTGATAAACCGTCGCCTGCCAATGCATTGATATTTGCGCCGTTTTCCAATTCCTCTTTTATTTTTTCCAATTCGCCTCTGGCAATGGCAATATGCAGTAACGAATGACTTCTAAGAACCCTTTGATTTTCGTAATTGATGTCCGATTCAAAATGCCCGAAATGCGCCATATTTCCATAAGTCGAAAATGACCACAGCCCTGCCGCGTCGGTAGTTTCTTTCAAATCTTGGGGGAGCGGTGCCGGAACAATTTCGCCCAAGACATGGCTATGTATCAAAAATTTCAGGGTCGATTCGGTAAATTCTTGTGATTCATCTTCCGTAAATTCGCCATGAATTTTGGTGATGATGAGTTGCTTGTTTTCTTGCACCGTTTCAGCAACAACGTGTACCTCTCGCAACCAACTCCTAATGAACAGTATCTTATTTGCGTGATAATAAACTGCCCATTTTTGTTCCATCTTGGAGGGAATAAACAGCACACCGCGCTCCAAACTGTCATCAATCGGAAACGAGAAATTTGTCTCAAATGAGTTATCGGATTTAAGCTCTTGTTCTAAAAATACCAAGCCGTCTTCCTGACCATATGAAACGGCATTTTCAGCCATTTTCGGGTTTTCCGACGTTGAAAGCATCCGCTGCGTAATTGGTCTTAAATCCAATAATTGCACCTTCCACGGGTTTTCGTCGGCGTCAATCCACGGTAGTTGGTATTTGCTCTCTTGTTTCTCTGTTTTGTCGGAGTTTTCTTTTTCTTCTTTTCCGAAGAGTTTGTTCCAGAATGCCATTTTTTGATTTTTAGTATTGTTGTTACAATTTGCTTGCACATTACACCTGTGCGTATTTTGGTTTTGTTTAGATTAAAAATTCGGTATTTGAATATCCATCACCCACATTAGTATCATTGCTATAACTCCCGCTAAAAGCATGATAGGATAAAAGATTTTAATTTCTTTAGCGGTTACATTTTTCCTTCCACTAAACGATTTTTTTTGAATTAAGCCGGGATGTCTCTCAATAAATTCTGCACCACCTCGGAAATATATCCACCAGACACTTAATAGCCATAAAATGACTAATGAGGCGTGAAAAATGAGGACAATCGGATTCATTTGTCTGGGAGCGGCATACTCAAATCCATTATTAGTCATTCCTGCCAAAGCACCTATCCCCATGATGACCCAAGGGATATTCCCGTAGAATAATACGCCCTTGATGAAATTATCATAGCCTTTTTTCAGCGCAGGGTTTTCTGCAACGTACACCTTTGAACGATATTTCAGAATTAAAGCGTTTGCCACCATCATAACGATGAACATTATCCAAAAATGTTTGAATATTATTTCCATATTGATTTACGTTTTCATATTGGTTAATTATCTGACCAAAAGTTGAGAGATACCCTTGAAGCTATTATACTTTGAACGGCATAAATTTATGAAAATGAAAACACAATATTATTGAAAAAAGTGTCATAGACACGCCCGATTTGGTAGCCCCAAGTTTCAACTTGGGGGAGTTTATCCCCAACTACCGGAGTGCCGTAGGTACGTTGCATAGCTCAATGTATCGTGTCTATGACACTCATTTGAGGGAGGGAAATTGCCACCCCAAGTTGAAACTTGGGGCTACCAAATGAGCCACGTCTAACGACGTTATGAAACGTCAATATTTTCCGAAATTTACCCCGTTTACAGTATAACACCGCTAAAAATACATATTTTTCCTCTTTCAATAAAATAAATTTGCAAAACCGCCGTTTTTAATTTAACTTTGAAAAACAAAGTGCTTTGAATAACTTCAAGCATAAACCATTTATCACTAAAAATAAAACCTATGTCCGACACTATCGAAACTTTAAATCCCAATCCACCGAAAGAAAGAAACGTCCTGCGTATCGGTTTCGTTTTACTTGGAATTTCGCTGACGTATTTTCTATTTACGTTGAATGGTGAAATGCAAGATACTGATTTATTCAACGCTTCCTTTATGGTTTGCGGGATAATTTTTCTCATATATTTCTTCATAGTTGTTGGTTCTAATCTCGCCAAATACGGCAAACGCCTTCGATTTAAAAACCTGAAATACAATATCTTACTCCTCCAACTGATGAATGTCAGTGCCTACGCACTCAATCGTCTCATTCCGGTATTCAATATTTCTACGGGTTGGTTGTGTATGTATTTGGTGCTGACCAATGCTGCCTTGATTGCCTTCGTGCTACGCGACGAACACAAACCCAATTGGCTCAATCATGCGATAGTTTTGTTGGTATCTTCGGCGATGGTATTCCATTTATACGAGACAATTTACGTTATACCTGTGATGGCTTTTGCTTTGCCGACTTTCTGGTTTTTCGGTATTCCTTTACATGCTTTTGTACCGCTTTGGTTTTTCATTACGACCACTATAATTATTAGAAAATATCTCAAAACTTCGCCGAGTTATTGGGCAACGACCGTCGCGGGTGTTTTAATTCCTTTGATTTGTGTAGCGGTGTTTTCCGTAAAATGGGCAAATATGAACCATCAAATTACCAATGCTTTTCATAGTGAAAATACGCCTTTAAATGAGAAAGAATTGCCCAATTGGGTGCATGTCAGTCAGAATTTGCGAAAGGATGTCATCACCATGAAAATCCTGAAAAGTGACCTTGTATATAATACGGTCGGCATGTGGGATGGCGACTTTTTGGGCGGTATCAACGAGTCGCAAAAACACGACCCGCTTGTAACGGTAGCTTCCATGATTTGTGGCAAACTCGAATTGCCTCGCACAGACCGCATCAAAATACTCAATTCGCTTTACGACCAACGCCACCAAACCGAACCCAAATTCTGGAGTGGCGATATGTTGGAAACTTCGGACATCGTGACCAATGTGCAATTATTCCCCGAATTTCGCTTGGCATATACCGAAAAAACCTTCAAAATACACAACCGCGACAGGTGGGGACAGCAGGAAGCCCTATACACTTTCCACTTGCCGGAAGGCTCGGTGGTGACATCGGCAGCCTTGTGGGTCGAGGGTGAAAGGCGCGATGCCTATCTCACCACCAAGTCCAAAGCCGATAGCGCATACGCACGTATCGTCGGGCGCGAGCGACGCGACCCGCTACTCTTGCATTGGCAGGAAGGCAACCGCGTGACGGTGCGTGTATTCCCGTGTACGCCAAAAGAAGACCGACAATTTAAAATCGGTGTCACCACGCCGCTACGCATGGATGGCTCCGGTTTGGTCTATGAAAATATAGACTTTCAAGGACCGGATTGGAAGGGCGCGAAGGAAAGCATCAACGTAGTCGTCACAGGCGATATTGGCGAACTCAATACGCCATTTTCTTTCCGCGAAGATGGCAATGAATGGAAATACAAAGGCAGATACAAATCCGATTGGACGCTGCGATTTGACGCGCCGCCCGTCTCCGAACATGATTTTACATTTAATGGAAAACAATATAATATGACGCCTTTGAAGGCGCAAAACGAAGCCTTTAATACACAGGAAATTTACTTGGATATTAATGACGGTTGGCGCAAAAGAGAGTTATTTAATTTATGGAAAAATATCAGCGACCGCAAAGTTTTTGTCTATACCAATCATCTCGAACAAGTCACCCAGACGAATCATAAACGCTTGTTTAAGAAGCTATTAAAACGCGATTTTAGTATTTTTCCTTTTCATAAAATAAAAAATCCCGCAAATGCAATGGTCGTTTCTAAAAACGGTTCGCGCCTCACGCCCGTATTGGATGATATAAAAGAATCCGCCTTCGCCACCAATCTGAATGACTACCTCAAACAGAATACCACGAATGTCAAACTCTTTAATTTGGATGAAGATTTATCGCCTTATTTGAAGTCGCTCAAAGAGTTGCGGGTATTTGATTATGCGGAAGGGAATATGACGGCATTAGTACAGTTATTATCGGATAATTCATTTGCCCAAAAATCCGAAAATGACACATCAGTTGCCAATCATTATTCCAAGACACTCATCACCGAAACACTAACCGAAAGCACCGACTCCACCGCAAGAGGCGCAGCCCCCGACCACCTCATGCGTATGTACGTGTATAATGATTTGATGAAAAAAGTAGGACGCGGATATTTCGATAAAAAGCAGTTGGAAAAGCAATTTGTGGATGCAGCAAAAGAGGCGTATGTGGTCACGCCCGTGAGCAGCCTCGTGGTCTTGGAAACACAAGCCGATTATGACCGTTTCAATATCAAAAAAGCTAAAAACAGTCTGCAAAATGCCAAAATAAAAGACTCCGGCTCTGTACCCGAACCGGGGGAGTGGTTGTTGATTATTTTGAGTTTGTTGGTGGCGATAGTTGTGGTCATGCAATCGAAAACCAAAGTTGTAAAAGTGAACCACTAAGGTCACGAAGGACACGAAAACTTAATGAACGAGAAAGAAAACTAAGGCAACTAAAAATCTAATTGTCAAAGTATTATAAAGTTTTTAGTGACCTCTGCGTTAATTTGGTTTTCCTGTCCTTCGTGTCCTTAGTGGTTCAAATAAATTATGCCAAAAACCGCTACCATATTACTCATTGCGTTATGCACCACCATATTCGCATACTTCAATTACGAAAATCTCCCTTTGAATTTTTCGTTAGTGTTGGGTGCATTATTTGCGCCTTACATCTTCCGAAAAATTGAAGACACAAATAGTCATAGGTATATTTTTGTTGCACTGTTGTTGGGCGGACTGTTGTTCTTTCGGCGCAGTGCTTCTTTGTATTATGCCTTTTGGTGTTTTTGCATCCTGTACATCCTCGAAAGTCAGTGGGGACGACTCAATCAATTGCCGCTTTTTCTATTGGCAGTGGTGTCGGCTTTTGTGAATCACATCGCATATGTGTGGAGTTTTCCGATACGTTTGTGGTTGAGTAGTGTGGTGGCTAAGTCGCTGACATTCATCGGAATGAATGCCCAAGCCGATGGCAATATCATTCTCCTGAATGGCAATGACTTCAACGTAGAACCGGGCTGTGTGGGCTTGAATATGTTGGTGACGGGCTTGGTGTTGGGTTTGTTTATTGTCGCTCATTTTGAACGACGATATGAACGCACATTTAACTTTCTACAAGTGACGGCAGCGATGTTTTTGGTACTTTTTCTATCTGTTTTATCTAATTATATTCGATTGCTGACCTTAGTGGTATTTTATATTTTACCGGAAAATCCTTTGCATGAATTGGTAGGAATCGTGTGTTTGGTGCTGTATGTTTTATTGCCGTTTTATGGCATCGTAGCGCGCATCGTAGCACGGTACTTCCAGTCCGTGTCACGTTAGGAACGCGAAAAATTGGAGCTTTGGGAGTTGGCGGACATTTTCAAAATATCAAGCGAGTTAAATACAAATTAACTTGACACAAATATTATTTCAAACACAACGAATACTCATTGACCGACTACGAATTATAAACGCCATAATTTCCTATCTGACCGTATCTTGATGACATGAAAACAATATTTACAATCATATTTCTTTTGTGTGGAATATTTTTACAAGCACAAAATGTAGATTCGCTAATGGTGGATTCTATTTTACGCGGCAATTTGGTGGAGAAAGCAGCGGAGGCGGGCTTGCGAAGTTTATTTGTAGGATTTGAGACATTTTCTCCCAAAAATCTACGCCAAAGCAACAAAAAACAAAACCTCAAAAAAGGGTGGTGTTCGACAAAAATAGGGTGAGTAATTATACGCGAGTCGCAAGGCGAATTCCTTTGTTCAACGTGGATATTTAAGTATTCAAACGCCCATTTTTCATAAAAACATTCGCCTTGCGACTATTCCCTATTTTACTCGAACACCTCCTAATTTTTATTTGGTAAAAATAATAGATTTGTTCGTTTTCCCGATTGTATGTGGTCGTCATTTTACAAAATAATCCTTACATTAGCCCACGAAAAATTACTATAATACTACGAAACTCCAACACCACAACACTATATAATATGGAATACAGAAGATTAGGAAAATCAGGTTTGCAGGTTAGCACATTATCATTTGGTTCATGGCTGACTTTTGGCGCACAAATCGGCGATGACGTAGCCGAAAAACTCATGATAATGGCATACGACAACGGCGTCAATTTCTTTGACAACGCAGAAGTGTATGCACACGGAAAGTCGGAAATTGTCATGGGTAATATCTTGAAAAAAACGGCTTGGTCGCGCGATACTTTTGTGGTGTCGAGCAAGGTATTTTGGGGCGGTAAATTGCCGAATCAAAGCGGTCTGAGTCGCAAGCATATCACGGAAGCCTGTCATGCAGCATTGAAGCGATTGCAAGTCGATTATTTGGATATGTACTTTTGCCATCGACCGGATAAAAATACGCCGATATTGGAAAGCGTTCGTGCGATGAATACCTTGATTGAACAAGGAAAGATATTGTACTGGGGAACATCCGAATGGAGCGCACAAGAAATCATGGAAGCACACATGGCTGCCGAAAAATACGGACTCATCGGACCAACGATGGAACAGCCGCAATACAACATGTTTCACCGCGATAAATTTGAAGTCGAATATGGACAGATTTACAAAACGGTGGGCTTGGGTACGACGATTTGGTCGCCGCTTGCGTCGGGTGTGTTGTCGGGCAAGTATAATGATAAATTTCCCGAAGGTACACGCCTCACGAATGAAGGTATGGAATGGCTCAAAGAGCGTTCGCTCACCGAAGACCGCGTCGTGAAGACCCGCGAACTGACCAAAATCGCCAACGAAATCGGTACAACAATGCCTAAAATGGCGGTGGCTTGGTGTGCTAAAAATCCGAATGTAAGTACGGTTATTCTTGGTGCATCGAAGTCGCACCATTTGAAAGAGACGTTGACTTCTTTGGATGTATTGCCGCTTTTGACGGGCGAGGTCATGGAGAAAATAGAAGGGGTTTTGGAGAATAAACCGGAGCATCCGGCATTTTAGGGGTAAATCCCAAGTTCCAAATCCCAAATTCCAATGAGAGATTACTATCAAATTGGAATTTGGAATTCGGTGCTTGGGATTTCTTCGTTAATTCATTTCATTTGAAAGAATTAAGGCAATTCCCATGAATAAATTGTACAATTTAGGCGAGCTATTTTTTCTTTAGACGAACCAAATTTGACGCGAATACTTCACTGTATTTAAGGAGAATTTGGTGAAGTGTAAAGGAAAAAGAGCCGCATTAATTGTTTAATTTATTCATGGGAATTGCCTAAAGTTGCCATTTTTTTATTTTAATATTTTAACTAAAAAATATTATTATATATTATTGTCTAATACTCATCTACTACACTTTCTTTAATCCAAATTAGACATTCCTTGAAATTAGTAAAGATTTGTTCTTTCGGAATTAAATCAGGGATAATATCTATCCGTTCAAGCATATATCGAGGTTGCTCTATAATACCTACCAGTAATACCTTTTTACCTCTTTTTATCAAATCAACCAAGACATCCTCCATTGCATATAGACCAGACTGGTCCATATACTGCATTCTACTCATTCTTATTACTATAGTGGATGCTGTATCGGGGATTTGTTGAGCCAAACGTTGGAAATCACTTGTTGAACCAAAAAATAGTGGACCTTTGATATGCTTTATGAAAACTTCTTCTTTTAAATTTTTAGGAAAATTAACTTCATCCGCCCAAGCCTTTTCTTCACCAAGGGATTTAATATCAGTCCGCCGAGTAGTTAAGTCCCCCATTTTCTTCATGAACATTAATGAAGCAATGACCAATCCTATACCGACAGCATATACCAAATTCCATACAGATGACAATATTAATACTATCAACATTATAATCACCTCCGGACGGGGCATGTAGGGTATTGCTTTAAGCCCTTTATAGTCCATTACTCCAATACCAACGGTTATCAGTATCCCTGCTAAAACTGCCGCAGGAATTTTAGAGGCAACGGGTCCTAAAGCCAATAAAATAATAAACAATAGTAAACCGGCAATCATACCTGACAATCTGGTTTTTCCCCCTGCATTAATATTTACAACTGTTCTGATAGTTGCGCCTGCCCCCGGAAGTCCACCAAAAATAGCCCCGATAGAGTTGCCAATACCCTGACCAATCAATTCCTTATTTGGTTTGTGTCGGGTTTTGGTCATATTATCAGCGACCACCGAAGTCAATAAAGAATCTATTGCTCCCAAAAGAGCTAAAGTTATGGCTGTAAAAACGTAGGGTAAGATACTCGCAAAACTAAATCCAGTAAAGATTTCGAAATTAGGTATGGGCAGACCACTGGGAATTTCTTCAATTGGTCTGTAATTCAGACCGAAGCCAACGGCAATACCTGACATGACAAAAAGGGCAACCAAGGTGCTTGGTACTGCTTTGGTTATTCGTTTGAAACCATAGATGATAATAATAGTACCTAGGGCTAAAAGCAATTCTAACCAATTAATATTCTTTAATGCTCTTGGCAGCACTTTAATAGCTCCAAGAACTCCCGATGCTTCTGAACCTGCCAAAACCTGAGATTCTTTGAAGATTTGTGCTTCGGTTGTTTGTTCAGCCCTACTAATGGTTTCTTTAAAATCTTCAAGTACGAGGATGCCCTCCTCCATTTCATCATGCAGAATATTGTTTAAAATAACTTCCTCCGCATGTGGCTTAAACTGGTTGACAAATTCTATATCTTCTTTGGGATAGTAACCCAAAGCAGGCAATATTTGAGTAACCAAAATGATAACTCCGATAGCAGTCATAAATCCAGAAACCACAGGGTAAGGAATATATTTAATATATTGACCTAAGCCAATCAATCCTAAGCCAATTTGAATCAATCCCGCTAATAAAAATACAGTCAAAATTGCAGGCAATGCCTTACTGACATCACCCTCAAATGTTGCCACAATACCTGCAATAATTACCATACTTACTGCAGTCATAGGAGCAGTCGGTCCCGAAATTTGAGTGTTAGTGCCGCCAAAAAGAGCAGCAAAAAAACTGACAAAAATAGCCCCATATAATCCGGCACTCGGTCCTAAGCCTGAACTTACACCAAAAGCCAATGCCAATGGTAAAGCGACTATTCCGGCGGTAATACCACCGAACATATCCCCTCTAAAATGGGAAAAATCAAAGCCTAATCTTTTTAACATGTTCGTTTATTTTGTTCTGAATTCATACACCCAAAACACAAATTTTAGATGTAGGTGAGGTTATATGATTTTAGTTATATGAGTGATTGTCGTGATTTTTGCCACGAAACACTATAAATTTTAAAATGAAAGTATGTTTAATAACATGCTTACGAATCCATGTAAACATTCGATGAAATTAGGAGAGCAGTTCAGGAGGTGGCGTTTCAATTTCTTGAAAATGAGTATAATGAAAGTTTTTGAAGTTATAATACCTTAATTCGTTCGAAGAAAGCGAATATTCAATATCATTCACATCGCTGCGAATTTTTTCTATCCTTTCTTCTTTTTCCTCTTTCTTTTCTTCCTCTTTTTCTTCGGCGTCTTTATCTTCTTTTGAATCACAAAAATGCTCAATGCCCATTTTTTCTACAAAATAATAGGGCAGTACAGAGGAGGTCACCAAACTGAATAGAATCAGTATTAGAAATACCTTTGACAATAATGTGCATGTAAGGCTTTGATTCATCAGAGAAAATTAGAACATTATGGATATAGAAAAGTTTAAGATTATTTGAAAGAGGGTCAACAAAAGTACGTTTAAACTTGCAAAATTTTCATTATTTACCCATAAATTAAATCATTTATCGAAAGTCTTTCATTATTTTATCGTTACTTAACACAAAAATATTCTACAAACCATGCAAGTCACCCCAAAAACCCATACCTTTGCACTCTTTTTGAATAAAACAGGACTTTTTGGCGAAGGATTTATCACTAAAAAATCGTCCACCGTCAGCCGTCCACCGTTTACCGTTAAAATATGATTCGTAACATCGCCATTATCGCCCACGTTGACCATGGCAAGACCACACTCGTCGATAAACTCCTGCACGCAGGAGATGTATTTGGCGCACATGAAAAGCCGGGAGAGCTGATCATGGATAATAACGACTTGGAGCGCGAGCGCGGCATTACCATCGTTTCCAAAAATGCGTCGATGACCTATAAGGGCGTAAAAATCAATATCATTGATACGCCCGGTCACAGCGACTTTGGAGGGGAAGTAGAGCGCGTACTCAATATGGCAGACGGTGTGTTGCTGCTTGTTGATGCTTTTGAAGGTCCGATGCCACAGACTCGTTTTGTGCTGCAAAAAGCCCTCGAATTGGGACTCAAACCCATCGTTGTCATCAACAAAGTCGATAAAGAAAACTGCAAACCCGATGAGGTGCAAGAGGCTGTATTTGAGTTGATGTTTAATTTGGATGCTACTGAAGACCAACTCGACTTTCCAACCGTCTATGGCTCTGCCAAATTTGGTTGGATGAATACGGATTGGAATGAACAAACGGACAATATCATTCCGCTTTTAGATTCGATTATCGAACACATCCCCGAACCGAAAGTCGAAGAAGGAACGACCCAAATGCTGATTACTTCATTGGATTTCTCAGCTTTTGTAGGACGTATCGCCATCGGACGCCTCCAACGTGGTACGCTCAAAGCGAAGCAACGAGTGTCTCTCATGAAAAAAGATGGTACGATTACTAAGAACAATATTCGAGGTTTATATACATTCGATGGAATGAATAAGGTGGAAGCTACAGAAGTGAAAGCTGGCGATATTTGTGCTTTGTACGGCGTCGAAGGCTTTGAGATTGGAGATACAATTGCTGATGCCGAAGCACCCGAAGCACTGCCCTCCATTGCTATCGACGAACCTACGATGAGTATGTTGTTTACGATTAATGATTCTCCATTTTTCGGAAAAGAAGGCAAATTCGTTACTTCCCGTCATATCCGCGAGCGTTTGGCAAAAGAGTTGGAAAAAAACCTCGCTTTGCGTGTAGAAGCTACGGGTTCTGCCGATTCGTTTCGTGTGTATGGGCGTGGTGTGTTGCACCTTTCTGTACTCATTGAGACGATGCGCCGCGAAGGATACGAATTGCAAATCGGTCAGCCACAAGTTATTATAAAAGAAATTGACGGAAAAAAACACGAGCCTGTCGAAGAGTTGACCTGTGATTTGCCGGAAAATGTATCGGGCAAAGTCATCGAAATGGTGACGAAGCGAAAAGGCACAATGCTTTCGATGGTACCAAAAGGCGACCGGATGTTGTTGCAATTTGAGATTCCTTCGCGCGGTATCATTGGCTTGCGTACACAGGTGATTACGGCTACGGCAGGTGAGGCGATTATGACGCACCGCTTTATCGAATATCAACCATATAAAGGAGTCATTCCTTCACGCTTGAATGGTTCACTCATCGCATTGGAAACCGGTAAAGCAATTCCATTTAGTATTAATAATTTGCAGGATAGAGGCAAATTTTTCATTCCTGCTAATGTGGAAATTTACGAAGGACAGGTGATTGGCGAAAACAGCCGACCCAATGACCTCGTGATCAACGTAACGAAGACGAAAAAACTTTCTAATATGCGCTCATCGGGGGCAGATGATAAAGTTAAACTTGTACCGCCAATTGTATTTTCATTAGAAGAAGCATTGGAATACATTCAAGGTGATGAATACGTAGAAGTGACGCCCGACTCTATTCGTCTTCGTAAGATATATTTGAAAGAACACGACCGCAAACGTGCTAAGAATAAAGTAATGGCGGTTTGAATGAATTGACGGGTTGATGAGTTGTCGAGTTGATGAGTTGTCGAGTTGATGAGTTGATGAGTTGATGAGTTGTCGAGTTGATGAGTTGTCGAGTTGATGAGTTGTCGAGTTGATGAGCGTGTTTAAAAAAGTGTGTCACGCAGAGGTCTGATAATCAATTCTCTGCGTTCTCCGCGCTCTCTGCGTGACACAGAATATTGAACAGTTCCATGAATTGAATGAACATTCCCTTCGACAACTCATCAATTCAACAACTCGACAATTCATCAACTCATCAACTCATCAATTCGTCAATTCATCAACTCATCAACTCATCAACTCATCAACTCATCAACTCGTCAATTCATCAATTCATCAACTCATTTTATAAACGCTCCGCGATGTGTGCGTTGTTGTCCTGTTTTGCGGTCTTCAAAATAGCATTTCAAGGCGTGTATCGAAGAAGTAAAAGCAATTTCTTTCCACGGAATTTCCGCCTCTGCAAATAAATCTACTTCAAGGCTTTCCTCTCCCACACCATATTCAAGCGGCGTAAGTTCGGCAAGATAAAAGAGATAGATTTGGTTGATGTGTTTGATGCTGTAAATGGAGTGAATGCCTATGATTTCGACCTTAGCCAGTGCTTCTTCCCATACTTCGCGCATGGCTCCTGCTTCGGCAGTTTCTCCATTTTCGAGGTATCCGGCTGGTAGATTCCAGTAACCGCTACGCGGTTCGATGGCGCGTTTGCAAAGCAAAACTTTGTCTTGATAAACCGGCAGACAGCCGACCACCATTTTAGGGTTTTCATAATGAACCACCTCACAAGCCTCGCATTGATAACGCTGCATATTATCTCCGGGAATGTCCCTGAGATGTACCAGTTGTCCGCAGTGGCTACAGTAGTTCATGTGAAAGAAATGTAAAATGTAAAATGTAAAATAATAAATGTAAAAGTGGCATATGTTTTGCCCCAAGCGCGAATTAAAATCCTTTTACATTTTACATTTGTTATTCTACATTTTACATTTCTGTTGGTTTTAGTTCCCCAAATCTACGATTTTAAATTCAGTTCTTCTGTTTAATTGTCGCCCTTCATCCGAATCATTACTGGCTACGGGATTGGCTTCGCCATAACCTTCGGCTAGTAGTCGGTCACGCGCAATACCTGCGGCTGCGAGATAATCGACGACGCTTTCCGCGCGTTTGAGCGAAAGGTCTCGATTGTAATCAGGATCGCCTTTTGAATCGGTATGTGCGCCGATTTCTATCGTAATATTTGGATTGTCAATCAATAAAAGTAATAACTCATTGAGTGGCGGATAGGATTCGGGACGCAGCTCCGAGCTATTGGTATCGTAGTAAATGTTTTCGATTTTGAACGTCTTGCCTGCCTTTTTAGGGCGTAGAATGATGTCCTTAGTATTTTGCCCCGAAGCCGCCACGCTTCTGGCATCTACTTCAAAACTCGCGGTCAGGTAAGTATCCGCCGTAGTCATGATTTTGTATTCGCCACCTGTGGGCAAGAAAATCTTATAACCGTCAGATTGTGATTGAAGATTAGAAATGACTTCGCTTGTTCCAACGCCCTTTTTCTGCGAAACGACAATATTCGCGCCGAGATAAGGGGTCAAATTTCCTCTATCATCTTCCGAGTAAACCATTCCCTGTACATTCACCCCTTGTTTGAGCAAATAAATATCTTTTCGGAATGTTTTGTTGCCTTGTACATCTTTTGTACTGACGGTAATGGTTTCTTTTACATAGCCGTCTTTATTGATTTCAATTAAATACTCTTGTTCCGGTTCGAGGATAAAGCGGTAGCCTTTCGTTGTGCTTGAATTTTTCCCATCTAATAATCGCGGATTAGAAGGACGCGAATTGTCAAATAATTTCAATCGTGCATTTTCCAACTCTTCTACCGAAAGATCTGTCGCGGCATACACAAAACCCGATACAGCAATACCTTCAAATTCAGGTTCGGCATCCGGCATTTCGTCAGGTGCTTCACCATAAGCTACGGAATAAATATTGTCACAACAGGTGCGATTGGAAACCCCCAAATTACTAGCGCGATTAGAGACTAAAAAGGCGCGTTCCGGGTTTTTGTCTTTGACATAATACATGTCGTCTGCACTCGAATTGATAGGTAAACCAAGGTTCCGAATACTGCTCGTTTCAATACTACCCACCACAAAAATATCATATCCGCCATAGCCCGCGCGACCATCCGAGCTAAAATAAAATTCGCCCGAATCATTATCATAATAAGGCGTAGATTCATTGAATGGCGTATTAATTTCTCTAAAATTCACTGCTGGTTCATACGAGCCGCCTCTGCGTCTTGTCGTGTACCATATATCCATTCCGCCCTTGCCATTAGGTCTATTGGAAGCAAAATAAATACGCTCACTGCCGCGACTGTCGCGTGTGACCGCTGGTGCAGTACTCCTATAGCCGGAAATATTAATTTCTTTGATGGACTTGGGTTTTTTCCAATCACCATCTTTATATTCGCTCACATACACCTTGCATTTTGCTTGGCGATTTTCTTGTGCCGGACATTCTGTGTAATAAAAACGATTGCCATCAGGCGAAAACGCACCATGCCCGACATGGTCTCTGCCACCTGAAATCATACTATTAAATATCCGTGCTTTGCCCCAGCGTCCGCTACCTGATTTTTCTGCTACGTATATCTTGGAGTGCGGGTAATCGCTATCTTCTGTATCAACAAGTTGTTTGGAGCGAATAGATGAAAACAACAACATGCTATCGCCCACAGGAAGTGGCGCGTAATCGGTATAGCCTGCATTTACATTGCCACTCAAGGCACGTACACGCACCATCGGCGGGTCGGCTGCTTCGATTGCCATTCTACAACCGGCTGCGCCCATATTTGCTTTTTGGATATAGGTTTCGGCATCGTCACTATTATAACTTTTGGCAAATGTTTCGTATTGCTCAAGGGCTTTATTATAGCTGCCACTTTGTTGTAGTGTTTCTGCGTAGCGTAGCCGGATCAATGGATAATTGAGGAAAACAGCGGGGTCTTTGGAATCAATCAGCAAACCGTAATAGTCGGCTGCATTGCCATAATCCCGCGCTTTGTGATAGGTATCTGCCAAAAGATAAACAGTGGTCACTTTGTCAGGGTCTTGCACGAGTGCCTGTTTGAGAAATTTAATGGCATTATAATAACTTGATTTGGTCAATAGTTCGCTGGCAGTCAGCAGGTGCTTTTCCGACGAATCTTTGCTCTTACCGGGCTGGGCAGTGACCTGACCTAAACCCAATAATAATATTATGGTGGTGAATATGATATGATTTTTCATTTTGTATGATTGTGGGATTGTAGAATTGTATGATTGTTTTATTGTTCGATTGTGTGATTGTAGAATGGATATGATTTTATCTTTTTTATTGCAAATAAAATCATTTAGCAGCCATTATTCAATATGTTCGCCAAATGAAAAATTGATAATTGAGAGTTGACAATTATTTTATTTAAAAATTCGTAAAAAATTCATTTTGATTTTATTATAAATTATAATTTCAAATTAATTATCAATTATACATTTTCAATTTGGCGAAGACATTGATTATTAGTCCATTAATAATTTGAACATAAGTGGGTGGACGTAACTAAGCGACACTTTAAGTTCTTGTAATTCATTGAAAACGAATTAATTATTGAACTTGAACTTGACACTTGAATTTGTACTTCCACTTACTGCATTTTGCCATTCAATAACCACACAATCGAACAATCAAACAATTATACAATCATACAATCCTCATTATTCAAAAAAGCGTATTGCAGGAAGTAGGGGTTTGGCGCGATTTGTGGCGGATCCCGTATAAGAAAGAGACACTTCGTAGGAGCCAACTGCTTTCGATACATCGCTCAACAAGGTATTGTTGAAGTCGCGTACCAATCCGATTTGTGCACCCCATAATTCGAATCCCAAAACGGCAACTATTGCATCGTCGGCTCTCATACCTCCGCCGATGTATGCGGACATGTTTTCGGCAAATGAATATCCTAAGTGCGTCCCAAAATTGAGTTGACTGGCTTGCGCTTGTGTCATGTATAGCACATGCGGACGCAAGAAGATTTTTTCTCCTATCATCGCTTTTGCCTCGGCGTGTACGGCAAGGCGAGGGGGAATTTCGCTTTCGTTGATAAAACCTTCATTGCCGCCAAGCAAGTGCAGATATGCAGCACCAAGTTTGAAATTAAAATTGTCGATATACGTACTCCATGTTGCACCAACCCGCAGGTCAGCGTTGGTGACATCCGTAAACGTCAATCCCGTTTCGACATTTGTGCCGGAACTAAATTCGCCGGAAGTCGGGTCAAATTGATTGCCGAAGGACAATCCGCCTCTGTCGATGCGTTTTTGTATTAACCCAACTTGCACACCACCGGAGATATAATTGATTTCGCGACCATCCACATTAAAATGATAAGCTGCTCCGAGCAATGCTTCGAGTGTCGAAAGTCCGCCGGAAGTCCGGTCATTGACGATCACGGCACCCAAGCCCCATGAGCTGCTTTGTGTCGCTTTACCAAAATTAATATCAAAGGAGGCAGAAGGGGTCTGGTAAGTAAAACCGCTAGGCGAAATATTGGGCCATTGGGCACGATACATCAGATTAACGCGATATTTGCCTTCTACGTGTCCTGTCAATGCAGGATTGAGATTGAGCGGACTGTCATAAAATTGTGTGTAGTGGATGTCCTGCGCCAATAATTGACCGGAACAGCACATAGTAATCCACAATAAGACAGCGATTCTTGTAAAATTTCTATCCATCTTAAACTAGGCTTATAGTCTCGTGATTCGTGATTTGTTGATTCGTGATTCGTTTTGTGTGTGTGAATAGCGGCGCATAGTGAGTGGAAGTACAAGTTTAAGAGCAAGTTTAAGTTTAAATAAAAATTCACTTTCAGTGAATTATAGCAACTTAAGCTGTTTCTTAGCTCAACTCAACCACTTATCAAGATTTAAATTTACCTGAATCCTGATACATCAAGCGTCAAAGATAGGACTTTTTACGTAAGATGTGATAAGATGTTGCGGGGGGAGTTTTTGATTTCGTGATTTTTGATTTTTGATTGAATTTTGCGAAGCAAAATTCAATACAGTACATTCGCGTAGCGAATCAATCAAAAATCAAAAATCACTCAATCAAAAATCACCTCGATCCTGCACCATTAATAGCATTATTGTGAGTGATGGTGCGTCGGGCTTTATCCATGACTGCCGTAGCACCTGCCATGCCGAGTTGAGATTCGACCATATCGCCATTGCTATCGAGATACACAAGCGTCGGGAAGCCCATCACGCCGAATTGAGCCGTCAATGTAGGACCTTCTCCTTTTTCGGCATCCACCTTTACATTGATAAAGTTTTCATTGAACAAATCACCGACTTGATCTAATTCAAATACATCTTTTTCCATCCATTTGCAAGGCGCGCACCAAGTCGTATAGAAGTCAATAAAAATAGGTTTATTCTCCGCTTTTGCCTTCTTCAGAATACTGGCAAATGAAGCACCTTCTTTAAAATGAATGCCTTTTTTGGTCACTTTTGTGCTTGTAGGCTTTTTTGTTTTTTTGGCTGTTTTTCGATTGCAACTACCCAATACTAAACCTGAAAGTAGTAACAGTAATAAGATTTTTTTCATGCTGTTTGATTTCGTTATTCGTTGACGCGTTATTCGTGGATTCGTTTGATTTCGTTATTCGTTGACTCGTTTGATTTCGTTATTCGTTGACGCGTTATTCGTGTACTTCTTGAGTATTTTGTAAAACAAAATATCATTAACGAATAACGAATCCACGAATAACGAGTACGCGAATCCATAAAACAAGAATCAATCCAATAAAAACACCTTGAGATTCAACGGCAAATCAAGCCATTTTGTTATGAATAAAGAAAAACCTTGCCAAATTTTGACGGGGATTAAATGAAAATGAAAATGAAAATAGGCTCATCTAGGAATTTAGTGGAAAGCTTACTCGACGGACATTTTCAAAATGTCAGGCGAGATGTATTTGCGTTT
>ENA-ORXR01001137-ORXR01001137.1-marine-metagenome-genome-assembly--contig:-NODE-1137-length-29739-cov-20.985908_pt1 | contig 29739 bp, 25 predicted proteins | sample MGYA00237866_ERZ511479 | MGnify/ENA metagenome assembly ERZ511479
GCGAAAAATAGGAGAAGAGTATCGGAAAAAGACAATGTTAGCTGCATACAAAATATTTCTAAATAAAGTCTATTAATCATTAACCATTAAACCCGCACATAAGGAAATTCCCCAATCTTCTCCAACGAATAATAATTATTCAAACCCGAAATACCTGCCAAATGTAACGTTTCAAGATTAATATAACCATTATCTGCAACAGCTTCATCTGCCACAATCAAATGTTCCACTGAACCAATCACCAATGCAGTACCATTAATAGGTATAGGAATCGTTTCCAAATATTTCATCCCCAATTTAAGCGGACTCTCTTTTACAAACGGCGCAGCAAAACCTTCTAAATATTCCTCCGTAAAACCACATGCCTCAAACTCCGAAACCGAACGATCATACTTCGCAGATGTGCGATGCGCTCCCCCAACCATATTTTGCGGGATTGCATTTATAGTATAAATACCCGTTTCCAAGATATTCTCATATGTATGGCGCGGCACTTCGCCCACAGGTCTTATGATAAAGCCCATCAACGCCGGATTACTCCCCAAATGTACCACCGAACTAAATATCGCTAAGTTGGAAAGAGGGGAGGGGCTCCCATCTCCAATTTTGGAGTGGAGGTGAGGTTGACAGGTTCCAATTAAATTCGCCGGCTTAATACCCGTTACCGAATTAATCATATTCAGTCTTCGTACCCTACCAAGTGCTTCAATATCTGATTTTGTCAAATACATAATTTAAATTTAAATTAAATTTGAGGTTGAATTTTGAAATTATTTTGAGGTTGCGATTGTGGTTGAAGTTGATTTTGTAACGCTTTTTTGAATCTATTGAGATTTTTTACCGTAAAAGCGGTTATTCTACATATTTTTTTGCTGAATACTTGTTTTATACTACAAATAGAACAGGAATAAAAATTTGGTAGAAACGGATTTTACAGAAATATCATTGCGAATTGTTAACAAAAACTTAAAGCCATTCCTATTTAGAAAGAGTCTAAATACATTTCAATAGTGTTTATGGATTGTTAAAAATGCTTTTGAATAGTATTTTTGCATCAAATTGACAACGTTACGACAATGAAAGTGAATTTAAGTAAGCCAAATAATGTAATTTCTCATTATTCATTCATTCAAAATTCACTCATTCACTCATTAAGAAAGTTACGATGACATACGAGCGATTTAATATCAAACATACACTAACATTCGTCTTACTCTTTTGTTCGATGCTCGCAATAGCGGCGCCTAATCCGAACAAAGGTGAGTCACTCTTCAAAGCCAATTGTGCTTCCTGCCACAATAAGAATATGAAGGCAGACATGACCGGTCCTGCGCTTGGTGGTGTACAGGAGCGTTGGGAAGGCAAAGAAGAATTGCTCTACGAATGGGTGCGTAACACACAAGCAGCAGCAGCTACAGGCGATGCCTATGCAGTGAAAATGATAGGCTGGGATGCGAGTGTCATGCAGAACTTTCCTGAGTTGGATAATGCAGCTATCGACGATATTTTATTGTACGTTAATAATGTATATACCGTAGGTTGTGCAGAACCCCCCTGCGGACCGGAAGTACCTGGACCATCGGGCGGTGGCGGTGGCGACGATGAAGCTGGTTTCAACTGGCTCTACGCCCTCCTCTTTGGCATCCTTGCCTTACTTGCACTCGTATTAGTACGTATCACCTCCAACCTCAACCATATGGCAGAGGTCAAAGCCGGACGCGGTACACAGCGTAAGACTTTATTGGAGACATTGACCAGCAGAAATATCGTCAGCCTTGCCATCTTCGCAGCAGTCGTACTCGGTGGATTCACCACAGTAAATAATGCCATCAACTTAGGTCGTCAACAAGAATATGCGCCGACACAACCCATCAAATTCTCACACGCCACACACGCAGGCATCAACAAAATCGACTGCCAATACTGTCACGACGGCGCACGTCGTAGCAAGCACGCCGTCATCCCTGCCGTCAATACCTGTATGAATTGCCACAAAGCCATCCTCAACGGACCAACTTACGGCAAAGCTGAAATCGCCAAAATTTATGCAGCTTCCGGCTTCAATCCGGCTACGGGCAAATACTACGAAGAAAATATACCGCAAGACACGCTCATGCAGCACATGGAAGCATGGCTTGCAGCAGAATACTTAGATAAAGACGGTAATAAAGTAGAAGTCAGAGAAGACATTGCCGCCGAGCAATTCGACGAAGTCAAAGAATACGTCGGCAAAGACATGGAATGGGTACGTATCCACAATCTGCCCGACCACGCCTACTTCAACCATGCACAACACGTAGTTGCAGGTGGCGTAGAGTGTCAAACCTGTCACGGTGCAGTAGAAGAAATGGAAGTGATGAAGCAATACGCACCCCTCTCAATGGGTTGGTGCGTCAACTGCCACCGCCAAACAGAAGTTCAATTTGCCGACAATCCATACTACGATTCATTCGAGAAATATCACGAAGACCTCAAATCCGGTAAAATGGACAAAGTCACCGTAGAAGACATCGGCGGATTAGAATGTCAAAAATGTCATTATTAATGTAACGCCGTCAGTCTGACGGCGAAAGTAGTGCGGCGAAAAGCCGCCTCACGTTAATATCCCCCTTTGGAGGGGGCAGGGGGTGGAAAAAAGTTAAGTTCATCCGACAAATTAAAATACAATCGAAATTAAGTTTTCGATAAATATATTTTCCCATAAAAACGTAACACAGACATTCTTGTCTGTGCCATGCGAAATCACAGACAGGAATGTCTGTGTTACGAAAGATATTTTCAATGAATAACGCAAATAAAATCTGGGCGAGCGTCAATGAAATCAACAATGACGCAGAATTTAAAAAGACACAGCAACAGGAATTTGTTGACCAAAAGCCGGTAGATGCACTCGCTAATGAGGAAAGTCTAAAATCTACCACTGCCAACCGTCGCGATTTCCTCAAATATCTCGGTTTTAGTCTCGGTGCGGCTACGGTGGCGTCGAGTTGCGAGATTCCGGTCAAAAAGGCGATACCCTACGTTGTCAAGCCGGATGCTATTGTGCCGGGTGTGGCGAATTACTACGCGAGTACCATTGTACAAGGTGGCGATTATTGCCCCGTCTTGGTCAAGACCCGCGAAGGTCGTCCAATCAAAATCGAAGGCAATGCACTTTCGACCATGACCGGAGGAGGTACAAGCGCACGCGCCCAAGCTGCCGTTCTTTCATTGTACGATACCAATCGTATCAAATCTCCGCGCGGTGCAGGTCTCAAATTTGAGGAAAATGATGACAGATGGGCAAAAGTGGATGCAGCAATTGCATCTAAATTAAGCCCTTCTTCCAATATTGCCATTATCAGTAACACGCTGATGAGTCCGACTTTGAAAGCAACGATTGAGCAATTCAAATTAAAATATCCGAATACACAACTCATTCAGTACGATCCCGTTTCGGCATCTGCCATGTTGGACGCGAATGAGGCGAGTTTCGGCAAACGTGCGATTCCGGGTTACGATTTCAGCAAAGCGCAAGTGATTGTTAGTTTTGATGCTGACTTCTTGGGTACTTGGATTTCGCCCATAGAATACGCGAAAGATTACGCGAAAAACCGTACAATCAAAGATGTTGACGGGGCGAAAATGTCTCGCCACTATCAATTTGAAAACGGTATGTCCCTCACAGGGTCGAATGCCGACCACCGCGTACTCATCCGCCCGTCGGAGCGTGGCGCAGCGATAGCGGCACTTGCCAATGCACTCGGTGCAGCCAGCGCATCAGTGAGCGGTCTGAATCCAAAGGCACAAAAAGCCATTACTAAAATTGCCAAAGAACTGCAAAATAACGCAGGTGCTTCGCTAGTAGTTTGTGGTTCAAATGATACGAATGAGCAATTATTGGTGAATGCCATCAACGCTTCACTCGACAATTACGGCTCTACCATTGATATTGCCAATCATTCCAATCAAAGACAAGGCGATGACAAAGCCATTTTCAATTTCGTCAATAGCGGTAGAGCAGATGCGATTTTCATTCTCCATGCAAATCCGGCATTTGACCTGCCTTATGCAGATAAATTCGCCAAAAAACTGGAAAGCACACCATTAACAGTGTCTTTCAATGAAACAGAGGACGAGACGACTTCCTTATGTAAATTCGCTTGTCCTGACCACCACAACCTCGAATCTTGGGGCGATGTCGAAGCAAAAGCCGGACAATATTCCTTGATTCAACCGACCATTTCACCATTATTCAATACAAGACCTGCCGGACAGTCATTTTTGACTTGGGCAGAAAGTGCAGACCTTAATGCGGATGCAGAGCAACCGTATTATGAGTTTTTGAAAAAACAATGGGAAAACAATTTATTTGGTCAAACTTCCGGCTTCGCACGTTTTCAAAACTTTTGGGATGGTGCATTGCATGATGGTATTGTTTCAATGCCAAGTGAAGGCGGTGGTGCTTCTTTCTCAGGTGAGGGTGTCGCTGCTGCGGCTTCCGGTCTAACTAAGCCGAAAAGCGGCGGTATCGAAATCAGCATACAAGAATCCATCGCAATAGGCGCAGGACAATACGCGGGCAATCCGTGGTTATTAGAAATGTCTGACCCTGTGACGCGCATGGTTTGGGAAAATGTATTATGCGTTCCTGTTAAATTTGACGGAGTAAACAAATACATCGGCGGATATGACGGGATGCCATTAGAGAGTGGCGACTTGGTGACGGTTAAAATTAACGGTAAAGAAATGACCTTGCCTGTCGTTCTCCAATTTGGTCAAATGCAAAATACCGCAACCGTTCAGCTCGGTTGGGGGCGTACCAAAGCAGGTGCGGGTAGTGATTACGGGTCAGATTTTTATCCTGCATTGACCGTAAAAGGTACGAATACACAATATGACGGCGTAGTCGAATTGTCAGGATCGAAAGGACGCGATAAAGATTTTGCCTGTGTGCAGTTACACCATACAATGGGTATCAAAGGCATGGGTACAGAAGAAGGCGAGGAGATTAACGTAGATGAAAAAGTATTGGGATATAAAGGTTTTCAAGGTTCATTGACGGAGCGTTCTGTTATCAACCAAACCAACCTTGCTGACCTCAAAACATTCATTGGTGACGACCCGCACGACGGCGATGTGAAGGTGAAAGGATTGCTCTACAAGCGTCACCACTTCGAGCACCTCAACGAGCAGACGCTTTATCCTTATGAGGAATACAAAGAGGTAGCATACGAGCAAGGACACCACTGGGGCATGGCTATCGACCTCAATGCCTGTACGGGTTGCGGTGCGTGTACGGTAGCGTGTATGGCGGAAAATAACATTCCCGTTGTCGGTAGGAGAGAGGTGCGTCGTGTGCATGAGATGGCTTGGTTGCGTATTGACCGTTACTACTTCGGCGATGCTGAAAATCCAAACACGGTCTATCAGCCGATGATGTGTCAGCACTGCGATAATGCGCCTTGCGAAAACGTCTGTCCGGTAGCTGCTACCAACCACAGTTCGGAAGGACTCAATCAAATGACTTACAACCGTTGTATCGGTACGCGATACTGTGCGAACAACTGTCCGTACAAAGTGCGCCGCTTCAACTGGCTTGATTACAACCAAGCAGATTTGTTTGGATATAATGAATCAAAATTAGACGCAGACAAAGGACGCAATACCATGTACATGGCAGACGACCTGACACGCATGGTCTTGAATCCTGACGTGACGGTACGTTCTCGCGGTGTTATTGAAAAATGTAGCTTCTGTGTACAGCGTATCCAAGAAGCCAAATTGACTGCGAAAACCGAACTTCGCCAATTGAACGACGGCGACGTAAAAGTTGCTTGCCAATCTGCCTGTCCGACAGGTGCGATTGTATTTGGCGATACCAACGATAAGAAAAGCGAAGTCAATACACAATGGAAAAACAAACGTAATTACTTCGTCTTAGAGGAAGTGAATACGAGAGCTTCTGTTGGTTATTTGACGAAAGTAACGAATAGAGACGAGACGCTGGAAGCGTAGGCTTCTAAAATGTAAAATAATAAATGTAAAATCCCGTCATCCGTCGGGACAAGTTGTAAAAGGATTTTAATTGCGCTTCGCGCAATTCTGTTTCACGTCCTACAACTTTTACATTTTAAATTTGATATTTTTCATTTTACATTATATTAAATTAGAATTAAGTAAAATTACAAAGATATAATATGCATCATCCGGTCATATCTCCCGTACGGGAGCCGTTAGTGCAAGGTAGAAAGAGCTACCACCAGATTACCGAAGATATTTGCGCGCCTACCGAGCGGGCACCGAGTCCCGCGTGGGTTATCGGCTTCTTGGTTTCGGCAGCTACTGCAGCTTTTGGTGTCGCAATGATTGTGTACACCATCTGGGTCGGTATTGGTACGTGGGATCTAAACAGAACCGTCGGTTGGGGTTGGGATATTACCAACTTCGTTTGGTGGATTGGTATTGGTCATGCGGGTACTTTGATTTCGGCTATCTTGTTGTTATTCAGACAAAAGTGGCGTACAGGGGTCAACCGTGCGGCAGAGGCGATGACGATTTTCGCGGTGATTTGTGCGGGGCTTTTCCCGCTGATTCACATGGGGCGTTTGTGGCTCGGCTTTTTCATTTTCCCGTATCCGAATACGCGCGGACCTGTTTGGGTCAATTTCAACTCGCCGCTACTCTGGGACGTGTTTGCGATTAGTACCTATTTTACGGTATCGCTCTTGTTCTGGTACACAGGGCTTGTGCCGGATTTCGCAACGGTACGCGACCGCGCAAAAGGTATTCGCAAAAAAGTATATTCTGTACTCGCAATGGGTTGGACAGGTGCAGCGAAGCACTGGCAACGTCACGAGTCCTTATCACTTGTTTTGGCAGGTTTGGCTACACCGCTTGTACTTTCGGTACACACGATTGTAAGTTTTGATTTTGCTACTTCTGTGATTCCGGGTTGGCACACGACTATTTTTCCGCCATACTTCGTAGCAGGAGCGATTTTCTCCGGTTTTGCGATGGTACTTACGCTGATGATTATCACGCGAAAAGTGCTTGGATTGGAAGAGTATATCACCGTTGGACATATTGAGTCGATGAATAAAATTATCGTTTTGACAGGTTCGATTGTTGGTGTAGCTTACTTGACGGAGTTGTTTATCGCTTGGTATTCAGGTTATGTATATGAGCAATTTGCTTTCTACAATCGCGCACTCGGCCCATACTGGTGGGCATACTTCGGTATGATGACTTGTAATGTAATTTCTCCGCAGTTCTTCTGGTCGAAGAAATTGCGTCGTAATATTGCCTTTACTTTCGTTCTTTCCTTATTCATCAACTTAGGGATGTGGTTTGAGCGTTTCGTGATTATCGTGACTTCATTGCACCGTGATTACTTGCCTTCGAGCTGGAGTTTGTATTCTCCGACTTGGGTTGAGGTTGGTATTTTTGTAGGTACAATTGGTATTTTCTTTACCTTGTTCCTTCTTTTTGTGAGGGTTGCGCCTGTGGTAGCGATTGCAGAGATTAAGCACGTCCTCAAATCTTCGGGTGACCAATATACAGGTACAGAAGCAGATGATAAATATCGTGATTACTTCGAGGAGAAAAGAGCAGCAGGAGTGGACGGTATTCACCACCATGAAGAAGGAGGACACCATTAAAAACGGTAAACGGCGGACGGTTGACGGACGCTTTGCTTGACGATTTTTTTGCACTGCAATTTTTCCCCATAAAAAAAATAAAACGTGTACGAGCGTTTTTTGAATTGACATATAAAAATAAACGTTTGAAATGAAAGCGCGTCGCGCTGATACCATTTGTTAACACAGTTTCAACCCAAACTACTAAAGGCGCATAGCGTCGTTCCTCTTAAAATGTGTTAATGGTGCTGACGCTACGCGCCTCAATCGCTGCTTTGTCAATGGGGATTACAAAGGGTGTCGGTGCTAACGCACCTTTTTCAAACGTAGCGATTTTGAAAATTGCTTTACAAGAAAGCCCCAACGGGGCAAAATACCTTAGCGTAGGACGTAGTCCTACGTAAAAAAGAAACAAAAGTAGCCAGCCCCAACGGGGGCGTAATTCACTCGTAGTAAAAAGATTGCGCTCCTTTAGAGCTACAAATTAATTTAGTGAGTTTTGTCGTAGGGCTATACCCTACGTTGAGATATTTTGCTCCTTTGGAGCTTACAGCACAGACAGGAATGTCCGTGTTACGAAACTTTATACAAATGAAAAAAGTCTTATTCGGTCTGTACAATGATGATACGGAATTGTTGGATGCCATAGTAAAGGCAAACGACGCGGGTTTGGATATTATGGATGTCTATACCCCCTTTCCGGTACATGGCTTAGATGACGTTATGGGTTTGTCGGAGTCGCGTTTGCACCAAGCAGGTTTTATCTATGGTGCGCTTGGTACGATGACGGCATTGGGTGTGATGACTTGGGTATTCACGCGCGATTGGCCCATTATCTTTGGTGGTAAGCCTTATTTTTCTTTTCCGGCGTTTGTACCGATTACTTTTGAGTTGACGGTATTATTTGCTGCCGTGGGCATGGTGTTGACCTTTTATATCGTTTGTGGTTTGGGTCCTTCTACCGAAGCTAAGGTCTTACACGACCGCATTACGGATGATAAATTTTGCATTGCATTTGATACTTCTAATATGTCTCAAATTGATGTAGAAAAATATGCTGCATTTTTGGATAGTTCAGGTGCGGCAGAGATTCACACTAAAGATATTTAACCGTACTGGCGACTTCAGTCGCCAAGTGAATCGGTATAATTAATTCGTAAAAATCATTTACAATTAATTACAAATAAAACTTTTACGAGACATGGCGATTAAAATCGCCTGTACGATTATCATAAGATGAAAAATATATTATATCTATTCGGCTTAATGTTGTTGACAGCTATCGTGATGACGAGTTGCGGCAAAGCGGACGGCAATTACACAGGGCGCGAATATATGCCGGATATGGCACACCCGATTACTTACGAGGCGAATACGTATTCGTATTATGAGTATAATACATGGAGTACGCCGGAAGAGAAACGCGAAATGTCGCAACCGCGTAAACCCGTCACGGGTACGATTGCGCGTGGCTACGCAGGAGGTGATGCAATGGCGAAGTTTGCAAATGAGCGTGTAGCGATTAATCCAAATGGTGCTGTACCTTATTATTATGAAGATACGGACGAGGAGCGACTCCGTGCAGAGGCAGAGTTGAAAAATCCGTTTCCGATTACCCAAGAGGGATTAGCAGTAGGGGGAGATTTGTATCGCATCAATTGTGCAATTTGTCATGGTGCCAAAGGCGAGGCGAATGGTCATATCGTAGAAACAGGCGTATATCCGGCTGCACCAAAAAGTTATTTGAATGATGAGTTTATCGCAGCAGGTGACGGGCGTTATTACCATGCAATTATGCACGGTAAAAACGTGATGGGGCATTATAAAGATAAATTATCGTATGAGGAAAGATGGCAGGTAATTCACTACATCCGTTCTTTGCAAGCAAAATCGCAGGGGCGTGATTACTTAGTAGTTGCTCCGCCTGAGCCACCGACTTCGATAGAGGAAATGATAGCTGCCGGTACGGGGTCAATTGCTTTGGAAAATGTGCAGTTTGATTCGGGGTCTGCAAGACTCAAATCCTCCTCTTTTGAGGAACTGGATAATCTGGCAAATACTCTGGTAGACCAAAAAGGTGCTCGCCTGAGTATCAACGGACATACAGATAATGTGGGGGACGCAACCGCCAATAGAGAACTCTCTCAAAAACGTGCGGAAGCAGTGAAAAATTACTTGGTGGAAAACGGTGTGGATGCCGACCGCCTGATTGCACAGGGCTTTGGGGCAGATATGCCCGTAGCATCAAACGATACTTCGGAAGGCAGGGCGCAAAATCGACGAACTGAAGTGGAGATTGTTAAAGAAAATAATTAATTGCTTAATTGGTTATTACTTTTCGCTGTGCGAAAAAAATATTTACAAAAATAAAAAAATAGAATGTGGGTGTGAGTTAGTGAAACAAACAAAATAACTTCGACATTTATATGGCTTCTTTTACGCTTATTTTTCCCCTTGAAAACAGTTATTTATCCAGATAAACGCCTGCTTTCAAGAGGAAAACTAAGCGCAAAATAAGCTCATCAATCTGTCGAATTTATTTAAGTTATTCATTCATTTATCCTGATAGATAGGGCACTCATTTCAAATTATAAAAGATGGAACAGCAGTTCACGTTTACAGGCAGACAGAAGACGTTATTTCTCATCCTCATGGTGATTGGGGCGGTCTGCTTGGGTTTGACTTTTATGACGGATACGACGCCGCATCATGCGCGTTTCTGGACGAATTTTTTGCACAATAGTGTATTCTTTACCGGTATATCGTTTATTGGTTTGTACTGGTTGGCAGCGCATACTTTGGGGTATTCCGGTTGGCATGTGGGCTTGAAACGTGTGATGGAAGCGATGACGCTGTTTTTGCCGATTGGTCTGTTGTTGTTATTGGTCATTGCAGCGGGTGTATGGGGGCATTGGCATCATTTATACCACTGGGCAGAAGAGGGTATCACCGATCCGACAAAATCGAATTATGACGCACTTATTGCAGGGAAATCTGCTTTGCTGAATCCGGTAACTTATACGGTAGTGACAATCGCGGTGGTCTTGGTATGGACAGCAGTTGCGTACAAAATTCGTCAGTTGTCTTTGAAAGAAGATACTGACAGAGATGTTCGCTACTACAAAAGCATGAAGGTTTGGGCGGCGATTATATTACCGATTGGTGCATTTAGTAGTGCCTTTTGCATTTGGTTGTGGATCATGTCGATTGACTCACACTGGTATAGTACCATGTTTGCTTGGTACACGTCGGCGAGTTGGTTGGTGTCAGCAATGTGTATTTTGACGCTGATTATTTTATACTTACGCAGTCAGGGTTATATGCAGCATTTGAATAATCACCATATTCACGACTTAGGTAAATATGTTTTTGCCTTCAGTATTTTCTGGACGTATGTGTGGTTCTCGCAGTTTATGTTGATTTGGTATGCGAACGTGGGCGAGGAAACCATTTATTTCAGAAACAGAATGGATAATTTCTCCGTCTTATTTTATGGAAATATTATAATTAATTTCTTGTTGCCATTCTTCGTGTTGATGAGAAGTTCTACCAAATGGAAAGCCGGTTCATTGGTCTTTGTATGCGTTATCGTATTGTTTGGTCACTGGATTGATTTCTTCCAAATGATTAAGCCGGGTATCTGGGAAAGCCTAAGCCATGCTGCACACGGTAGCGGTGGTGACCACGCCGAAGTTGCCGATTTTATGATGGGTTTCCACTTTCCGGGCTTGCTTGAGGTGGGTACGTTTTTAGGATTCTTGGGATTATTTTTGTATTTTGTATTTAGCCGTATGGCGAAGGCTTCGCTTATTCCGGTCAATGACCCGTATTTGCCGGAGAGCCTACATTATCACGGATAATGCAGAGACGGATAATTTCCGTCTGTACAATTAAGATTCTAAATTATGACAGTTACAAGAAATGAGAATAATGATATTGTAGTTACCCTTCCGGGTGATATGGACATTGATGAAATCAAAAGAACACTTGACTTATTGAAGTATAAGGAATCTACTAGAAACAGTGAAGCGACGCAGGAATTTGTTGATGAATTAGCAAAAGAAGTGAATAAAAGTTGGTGGGAAAATAATAAGCACAAATTCCAACAAAGTGAAATTAGTAGTTGATTCTAATATAGTATTCAGTGCGCTTTTAGATACAAATAGCCTGATTGCGAGTCTTCTGCTGGACGAGCATAGTCCATTTGATTTCTGCACAGTCGAATATCTTATTGAAGAGATTGAGAAGCATGAGGATAAGATTTTACGTCATTCTAAAATAAGTTTGGATGAATTTGAGGAGACCAAAAAACAAATTTATCAAAACATAAAATTTTACCCTGAAGCTGTCATCCCATATGAAATATGGATAAAATCCTTGAGGTGGGTGAGAGATGTAGATATGGAAGATCTTGCTTTTGTTGCTTTGAGTGAATTTTCTGATGCACCCTTGTGGACGGGAGATAAGAAATTAATGTTGGGCTTGTTGTCGAAGGGATTTGGAAATTGTATTGCTACACATGAGGTGGTTGAATTAGAAAAGTCATTGAAAAAATCACAACAAAATAATGACGATTTCAAGAAATGAAAATAATGATATTGTGATTACCGTACCGGGAGATACGGATTTAGGAAGTATTGAAAAATCCTTGAATTATCTGATTTATAAAGAATTGGTGAAAGATAGTAAAGCAAGGCAGGAGGATGTAGATGAATTAGTGGCAGAAGTAAAAAAAGGACGGTGGGAAAGAATTAAGCACAAGGTTTTTTCAAAAGAACAGTTGGCTATACTAGAGGAGGAGCTATCTAAATCCTAACTATACAATTTGTAGTGATTACGAAATAATACTACCAAACAATAAATTTTTACAAACCAGAAATACAATTCATACAAAACTTTCAAAAAAAACTGAAAATACCTCAACTTGAATTAAACTATTTTGTTCTAATATAAATACATCAAGAGAAAGTGCTATTAGTTGAACTTGCGCTTGATTCTTGAACTTGAACTTATATAAATGGGAACTTTCTTTATCATAGCGAGTTTAGTACTACTCGCGGTCATTTTGTTACAAATCGGTAAAATCACCGAGATAGCCGGTAAGCTACGTGGAGAGGAAGACATGCAGATGCGTTCCAATGCGTTTCATGCGCGATTAGGGGTCGTATTTATGGTGGGCTTCTTGATTTTTGTGATAGTATCCTTCATGTATTACAAAAACAGCATGTTGGGTTACGGACCGCATACAGCGGCTTCGGAGCATGGCGTATGGATTGATAATCTTTTCAACGTGACGATGATTATAACGGGGATTGTCTTTTTCATCACACATGTATTGCTATTTTGGTTTGCGTACAAATACCGCGAACGTACCGGACACAAAGCGACTTTTTACCCACACAACAACATGCTTGAAATGATTTGGATGGGTATTCCGGCTGTCGTGATGACCTTCTTGGTGATTGGCGGTTTGAGCGTTTGGAATCGCACGATGGGAGATATACCGGAAGATATGGTCGTCGGAAAAGACTATATAGAAGTAGAAGCTACCGGCTTGCAGTGGCAATGGATTTTGCGTCATCCGGGAGATGACGGTGTGTTGGGCGAGCGTTATTATAAAAATATCACGGGCTTGAATCCGCTTGGTCAAAAGTGGGAAGACGAGCGCAATTTGGATGATATTCATCCGAGTGAATTGGTCTTGCCGGTAGGTACGCCTGTACGTGTACGTATCATTGCGCGTGATGTATTGCACAACTTTTATTTACCACATTTCCGCGTAAAAATGGATGCTGTACCCGGCTTACCGACGTATTTCGTATTCACTCCAACAACTACGACGGAAGAATATCGTCAGCGTTTGAGAGACTATCCCGAATGGCAAGCCCCTTCTGCTGATGACGAAACCAAACAACGTTGGGAGACGTTCAACTACGAATTGGCTTGCGCCGAATTGTGCGGACGCGGTCACTTTAGTATGAAACGTATCGTGCGTGTAGTAGAACCGGAAGAGTATGTAGAGTGGCTGGCATCGCAGAAGTCTTACTATTCTACGACCATTCAAGGTACACAAGAAGATACGGCGAAAGGCGTATTATCCGAAGCCGAAGAAACACCTGAAAAAGACGTTGAAATTAAAGATAAAGAATTATCTGAATCTATTTAATTTCAATGAGTAAATTTTGACGAATTAAAAATATTCACTCATTCAAAATTCACTCATTCACTCATTGTTTTTGAAATCATATTTTTGATTATATAAAAAGTTCTATATCAATGGCGAGTATAGATATTATTAGAGAAGAAGAATTGCATGATGGACATGATGAGCATCACCACGATGACCACCATGACGATCATCATGGTGATAAGTATCAGTCGAATTTTATCACCACGTACATCTTTTGTACCGACCACAAGACGATCGCAAAACAATTCCTGATTACGGGAATGTTCTGGGCGATTGTGGGGGCATTGATGTCGTTGGTATTTCGTTTGCAGTTGGGTTTTCCGGAAGAAAATATGGCTTGGCTCAAGCCCATTCTCGGAAAGTGGATTACGGTAACGGACGGCATAGGTACGCTCGACCCCGAATTTTACTATGCACTCGTCACGATGCACGGTACGATACTGGTATTCTTCGTATTGACGGCAGGATTGAGTGGTACATTTTCCAACCTGCTGATTCCCTTGCAGATAGGTGCACGAGATATGGCTTCAGGCTTCCTGAACATGTTGTCGTACTGGTTCTTTTTCTTGGCGGGCGCGATTATGTTTGCCTCGCTTTTCATCAGTACAGGACCCTTCGCGGGTGGTTGGACGGCATATCCGCCGTTGAGTGCCTTGCCGCAAGCCATGAGTGGTTCGGGCGCAGGTATGACGCTGTGGAGTGTGAGTTTGGTCTTCTTCGTCGTCTCGGTGCTGCTCGGTGGTATGAACTACATCACCACCGTCCTCAATCTACGTACTAAAGGCATGACCATGTGGCGTTTACCACTTACAATTTGGGCATTCCTCGTTACGGCGATTCTCGGTCTCCTTTCGTTTCCGGTACTCGTTTCAGCGATTTTCTTGTTGATTTTTGACCGTAGTTTGGGTACGAGTTTCTTCCTAAGTGAAATTTTTATTCAGGGACAAGCACTCGAAAATGTCGGTGGTAGTCCGATTCTATACCAGCACCTTTTCTGGTTCTTGGGACACCCTGAAGTATATATTATTATCGTGCCGGCTTTCGGTATCGTTTCGGAGGTGATGTCTGTACACGCACGTAAGCCGATTTTCGGTTACAAAGCGATGGTACTTTCTATCCTTGCGATTGCGATTTTGGCATTTATTGTATGGGCGCACCACATGTTTATGTCGGGTGTCAATCCATTTATCGCCAATATCTTCGTACTCTTTACATTGATTATCGCCGTACCTTCGGCGGTCAAGGTATTCAACTGGATAGCCACACTCTGGGGCGGTAATATACGGTTCAACACAGCGATGCTCTTTTCCATCGGCTTCGTATCTTTGTTTATTTCAGGTGGTTTGACAGGAATTTTCTTAGGTAATTCTGCGATTGATATTCAATTGCACGATACCTATTTCGTGGTGGCTCACTTCCATATTGTGATGGGTATTGCGGCATTCTTCGGAATGTACGCGGGCGTTTATCACTGGTTTCCGCGTATGTACGGGCGTTTTATGAACGAAACACTCGGCAAGATACACTTCTGGGGAACGATGATTGGCGCATATGCGATATTCTGGCCCATGCACTACATGGGTATGGCGGGTGTTCCGCGTCGTTATTACCAATTCGGTAACTTCGATGCCTTCTCCCACTTTACGGCGATGAATCAATTCATCACTATAGCAGCGATTATTGTATTCTCATTGCAGATTTTGATGGTGGTCAATTTCTTTTATAGCATTTGGTATGGAAGAAAACAAACCGAACTCAATCCATACGATGCCAATACACTCGAATGGACTGTACCAATCGGTGCAGGTCACGGCAATTGGCCCGGTGCGATTCCACATGTACATCGTTGGGCATATGATTACTCGAAAGGTGGTAGAAATATTCACCAAACAGAGCCACTCAGTCCGGGCGAACAGGATATGGGGAATGACCATCATTGATACGGTAGACGGCTGACGGACGCTTTGCCGACAGTGGACGGTTTTGGGTTTTAAATGTAAAATTCAAAATGTAAAATAATAAATGTAAAAAGGCTTGTAGGGCGCGAATTACAGTACTGACGACTTTAGCCGTCTCGTAATTCTGACGGCTAAAGTCGTCAGTACAGCTTGCTTGTGGTACGCAGTTTTTTTATTTTGTTTTTGAAAAATATGAATTAAATAATTTTTTAATAATTAAAATAAATTGCTGTTTTCTACTTCCTTTTAAATTTCAAAATTTATTATTTTACGAATAAAAAAATATTATAAGCACGTTAATTTTGAAGGCGCATCTTGCCGACACCCTTAAATAGTGCCGCCGCTACGCGGCTGGAGAAGTCAGGCTTGGTCGTTTTTACAAATGGGGTCGGTGCTACGCACCTGCAAAATCAGCGTGAAATAAATACACTGTTGAATGTTCAATGATAAATGTACAGGTTAAAATCCTTTTAAATTTTACATTTATTATTTTACATTTTACATTAAAAAACAAATTTGTCAACAAAGACAACATCAATAAACGCAGGTAGTATTTTCGGGCAAAAAGTTCGGGATTATGGCTTATTATTCAAATTTCGCTTGTCCTTGACCGTCGTGTTTTCGGCGGCAATGGGATTTTTATTGGCGATGCAAGGCGCGATAGATTGGGCAGGATTGGGGATGTTGTGCTTGGGCGGTTTTTTGCTTTCGGGCGCGTCCAATGCCTTGAATCAAGTTCTTGAAAAGGACTACGACAAATTGATGAAACGCACAGCCAATCGCCCCGTAGCTACGGGCAGAATGAGCGTATCGGAAGCGGTACTTGTGGCGGGTTTGGCAAGTGTAGTGGCTTTGATGATATTCTCTATTGTATTTAATCCCTTGACGGCGTTTTTGGGGTCGCTTTCGCTGATAAGTTATGCCTTTATATATACGCCGATGAAGCGGGTGTCACCTGTGGCGGTGTGGATAGGCGCGTTTCCGGGCGCATTGCCTCCTGCGATTGGTTGGGTAGCAGTGACAGGGACGTTTGATTTGGTAGCTTTGGTCTTATTTGCGATTCAATTTATTTGGCAATTGCCGCATTTTTGGGCAATCGGCTGGGTCGCATACGACGACTACATGAAAGGCGGTTACAAATTACTCCCCTCAAAAGGAGGCAGAGATAAAAGTACAGCGTTGCAATGCCTGTTTTATTCAATCTTGTTGATTCCGGTGACACTACTCCCATATTGGTTGGGCATGACGGGCTGGATTTCAGCTATCGGATTGATTGTTTTAGGATTAGTATTTGCAGCAACGAATTTTAATTTATATAGAAAAAGCGACAAAAAAGCAGCATTAATGGTGATGTTCGCGTCGTTTTTTTACTTGCCATTGGCTTTATTGCTGATGGTACTTGATAAAGTTTAAGTTTAAGTTTAAAAATGCTTGATTTGCCGAAGGCAAATCTGTTTTTAAACTTAGATTTGAGCTTAAACTTGGACTTAAACTTAAACTTAATTTGGCATACACATTAGATAGAACTTACGAAGAACGCCTGATGCGTTTTCGTTCCCAGCGTTTTGGGATGTACCTTGCGATGGCGGGGATAGTCATGTTGTTTGCAGCTTTGACGAGTGCGTATATTGTGCGCCGCTCGGCGGGGAATTGGTTGGAGTTTACATTGCCGGCGATTTTTTATTGGAATACGTTGGTGATACTCACAAGTAGTGTAACTTTGCACCTCTCATGGACATCGTTTAAACGTGGTCTGCAAGGTCCGTATCGGATTTTTCTGATATTGACTTTTATATTGGGGATTACATTTGTGGTGATGCAGTACTTGGGGTGGCAGCAGATGACGGCAGATGGTTTGTATTTGCAAGTCAATCCTTCGGCATCTTTTATTTACGTCATTAGTGGCGTACATGCGGCGCATATTATCGGTGGAGTAGGGGCTTTGATAGTGGCAATGGCGCACGCAATTAAATTGAAATTTAAAGTAACATCAATTCGTAAACATCGTTTTGAATTGGTCGTAATATACTGGCATTTTGTTGACCTATTGTGGTTGTATTTGCTGGTATTTTTCATATTTATATAGAATCAGTTGATAGTTCATAGTTGATAGTTCATAGTTAATTTGCATTGAAAAACTACGAACCACGAGCTACGAACCACGAACTTAATTAAAAATAATGGCTTCACAATCCGTTGAACATCAGTCAAATACCGAATTATGGGAAGGGGGGAAATCACCTTTCGGTTCGAGTTATGGAAAACTGATGATGTGGTATTTTTTATTGTCGGATGCGTTTACGTTCTCCGGGTTTTTGATTGCTTACGGAGCATTGCGTTTTAGTGTGCCTTCTTGGCCCCTGCCGGATTTCGTATTTCGTTTATTTCCGTTTGCGGGGCATACGGTATTGCCTTTGATATTCGTGACCTTTATGACTTTCGTGTTGCTATTTAGCTCATATACGATGGTGCGTGCGGTACAGGAAGGGCATCGCGAAAACAAAAATGGCGTAGTGTTTTGGATGTTTTTGACGATACTCGGTGGTGCGGCATTTTTAGGGTGTCAGGCATGGGAATGGTCAACCTTGATAGTCAAGGAGAATATGTCATTGACCCAAAATCCATTTGGACGACATACCGTAGAGGGAACGTATATCGACAAATCCTATGAAGAAGTGTATGGTCACGGACACGGCGATGACCACAGTGGTGGCGGACACGGCGACCACCATAGTATGAATTTGAACGAGAGCAATACGAGTTATGCTTTATTGACTGGTGGCGGTGGTGGAGACATGCACTTTGTACCAGGCGATTCTTATTTGTTGCACAAAGTACCAAAAATGGATGCCGAAGGACACGAAGTCTTGGACGCAAACGGCAAGCCTGTCATGGAATGGTATCAACGCCGTTTTGAGTATAAAGACCCCGATACAGGGAAAATGGTGCAAGGCAAGGAACAACTCGGACCAAAAGCCTTTGGTGCTTTGTTCTTTTGTATCACCGGATTTCACGGATTTCACGTTTTTTCAGGTGTTGTTTTTCTGATTATCGTGCTGTTGAATGTGATGAGTGGCTTGTATGTAAAACGCAAAAACGGCTACGAAATGGTTGAGAAAATCGGACTTTACTGGCACTTTGTCGATTTGGTTTGGGTATTCGTATTCTTGGTATTTTATCTCTTATAAAGTTTAAGAATAAGTTTAAGTTTAAATTCATTTGAGCTTTAAAAAATATTAGTTGATAATACTAAAATGAATGTTAATTATGATGTCGTAAAATATTTGTTTTCAATAAATTACGTTGTTGAACATTCATTCATTCAAAATTAAATATGAGTTCATTATCTTACGAAGCGTCGAAATCTATCGCGCTCAAAACGATTTTACTATTAGCGGCAGTTACGGTGGTAGAGGTATTGATTGCCTTAGTTGGCAAAGGATATATTGGTGGAACGGACTTTACGGCTACATTCGTCGGTGCGGCGATTATGGGCTTGGCGATGATTGCTTTGAGTACTTATAAAGCCGTTAGGATTATCTTTGAATTTATGCACATGAAGTATGAAATCAAAGGTTTGGCGATGAGTGTCTTGCTCCCGACTTTGTTGTTGGTATGGGCGATTATTGCCTTTTTGTACGAAGGAAATTGGTGGAATGATCTCCGAGATAAAATTAAACAACGCAATCAGTCAGAATTAATTTATGACAATACGAAAAATTTACTTACTTTTGGCAATGATGCATGTTTTAATGACGATACTTACGTACTCTGATACCAAAAGTATTTGATTTAAAAAAATAGCGGTTGCCATTGGCAACCGCTATTTTTTTTGCATCCCGCGCCCCCAGCCCCAAAAGGGGAGTCTGTCCACTGCGCGTGGACTCCCCTTTAGGGGCGAGAGAGAGCAAGCTATTATTCACTAACCCTCAAAAACACTCCATTGCTCCACCCAAAGCCATCCTGCACCGGATATTCACCACCGCCGGCATCAAGGCTCATATCCATGACGTTATATTTTTCGACCATTTTTCCGGTATTTTTATAGACCTTTTCATTGAGTGCGACCCAACGCGAGGCAATTGTATCGGCAAGTTCATCATGTCCGTAATTGCGTAAGCCTTGTATCGTTATCCATTGCAGCGGCGCCCAGCCGTTGGGGGAATCCCACTGCTGCCCCGGAGTGTCTGTGAGGGTGGAGACGACACCGCCGGGTTTGAGAAAATGCTTTTTGATGTAGGCTGCGGCTTGGTCGGCTTGTTCTTGGTCTGCCATTTTGAAAAACAGGGGATAAATACCTGCAAGTGTGGGAATATCTGTCGTTGTTTTTTTCAAAAAATCATAATCGGTAAAAAAGCCCTCTTCACTCCAACAGTACTTAGAAAGGGCAGCTTTTCGGGCTTGGGCGCGTTCCTGTATTTCCTTTTCTTTTTCGGTATTTTCGCTTAAATCGTAACCGCGTTCCAACATCCTTTCTAAATGATACAAGAGCGCATTTTGATCCACCGGAATCAACTCCGTAGTACGAATAGTCGCTAAATTTTTCCCATCCCGAAACCAGCGTGTGCTAAAATCCCAACCCGATTCGCAGGCAGCGCGGAGGTTGCGATAAAGGTCTTCGGCATCGCGCCCGGAAGTTTTGGCGAGTTCTACGTCTTCCTTGTACGATTCGGGGCGCGGCGCAGGGAGGTCGTCCCAATAGCGATTCATCACCGTTTTATCAGTCAGGCGGACGACGCGGCGGTGTGTGGGTTTCGCTGCTGTCAAGTCCTCGCTGCCTTGCATCCAAAAGGCATATTCCTTTTCCAATTGCGGTAAATATTTCTTAATCACATCATCTCCTTTTTGCTCTGCCAGTACATTTACCATAACAGAATAAAAAGGCGGCTGTGAACGACCTGCAAAATAAGTGCGATTTCCATTAGGTATAAAACCCAAATTATCAATAAGATAAGAGAAGTTATCGACCATGTTTTCAATCATATCTACGCGCCCGGACTCTGCCAATCCGAGCATTGTAAAGTAGCTATCCCAATAATAAATCTCCCCAAACCGACCACCCGGCACGATATACGGCTTAGGCAAAGGAATCAGGGAACTGCCTTCCACCGCTTTATCCGCCTCGCGTGTGAGGACATCCCACAAGGCGTTGATGTGTTGTTCGGTTGTGCGGTTGGGGTCGCTTTTGAAGCCGCTTGAATATTGGGTGGGCAGGTCGAAATTTTCACCGACGAAGGCTTTGAGGTCGAAGTCGTCGTTTGATTTTGCTTTTTTATATTGCGCCATGATTTGCTTGGGCGCAAATTTTGGGGTACAATCCACGAAGGTCTTAGAATCGGGAAATATGGCGTTGAGTTGGACAGCTTCAAATAAGTCGCCATAGATGTCATTGGGTGGCGTGAAGCGTTCAACGGTGGTCGAGGGCATATTTTTTTCTTGTTTTTCTTGTGAAATATCTGATTTGCAAGACCAAATTAAGAAGGGGAGGAGAGCGAGTAGGTATTTGGACGACATGATAATTGATTTTGTTTGAAATGTATTTGATAGGGCTAAGTAACGAAAAAATAATAACTGTCTATATAACAAATTGCACAAATTATCTCACGCGGAGAGCGCAGAGTACGCAGAGAATTGATTAACAAACCTCTGCGTACTCTGCGCCCTCTGCGTGAAAATCACCTATTGTACAATTTGTTATACATACCCTCTAATCATACGGTCTTTTCCACTCATGTCTTTTTGAATAACAATATTTTGAAAACCTGTTTTTTCTAAAAAATGTTGTACATCAATTGCCTGCTTTTCATGAATTTCAAAATAAAGTGCACCACCATTACGTAGATGTTTTTGAGCAAAAAGAGAAATTTGACGATAAAAAAGCAGTGGGTCGTCATCCGATACAAATAAGGCGAGATGTGGTTCATATTTGAGGACATTGGGGTGCATTTCGGTCTTATCTTTGGCGAGCACGTAAGGTGGATTGCTGACGATATAGTCGTAAACGGGAAGCGATTCGATAGCTTGTGTATCTAAAATGTCTAAATTTACAGACCTTATGTTTAAGTCTAAATGTGCCGCATTTTCTCGCACGACTTTTAATGCTAAAGGGCTGACATCCAAGGCTGTAACATCCAAGTCGGGCATTTGAGATTTTAGCGTCAATGCAATACAACCACTGCCACTGCCAATATCAAGTAGGCTTTTTCCTGCACCTGTGGGAACAGTACGTGTAATATCATTTTTTATCCATTGTACCAATTCCTCCGTTTCAGGGCGTGGGATGAGAACGTTTGGGTTTACCTTGAATTTGAGTCCGTAAAAATCAGCTTCACCGAGTACATATTGGAGAGGTTCGTGGGTGAGTAAGCGCGACTGCATTTTGTTGAGCATGGCGGCATGACCACCGTTTAGGATTTCTTCAGGTCGGCGGTTTTTCAGAAAGTCAATATCTTCAAACATAATACGTGTTATACTTTCCGCCTCGCGTTGGTCGTATATCGTGCTAAGAGCTTGAGTGAGGTGAATCTTGGCTTGTGCGATGGTCATTAATTTAAGTCTAAGTTTAGGTGATGTTCGATTAAAATATGGGATAGTCGTCAGACGAAGGATTTTATAAAAAATGGTGGTTTGTCCATTCAGATACGCTTTATTTATTTCGCGTTCCCTGACGAATTCGGATAAACATTTTCCCAAAAGTATTAATAAAATTCTGACAAAAAAGGTAGGAATGAAAAAAATCCCGGCATAAACCGGGATTACCACTAGTATCCCTTTATTGAGGGAATGAGAACAACTAACTAAATTTTCACAGTCTTAAATAATTTTGAATGAGTGAATGAGTAAATTTTGAATGCCAAAAAGGGACTGAAAATTCACATGTAACACTCATGTTCAAAATTTTATATAATAGGTTTTGTTGATTTTCAAAAGAAACTTATCCGGAGCTCTTTTGCTCCGGATAAGTAGAGAGTAATATGCCTCACATAAATAACCAAGAATAAATTTTTTATGGGGTGTTTTAAATTTTATGGTTCATCTAGGAATTTAGTGGAACGTAAATTAATTTTGAGAATCGTCCTATCTGAAAATTGGAAGTTAAGCCTAAGTCGTCGGACATTTTCGAAATGTCAGACGACAATATTTTTATTATTTATTTAAAATCAATTATTTACAAGTAATAATAATAAAATATTTTTCATAAAATAATTTAAATTTAAAACGCAAATATATCTCGCCTGACATTTTGAGAATGTCCATCGAGTAAGCTTTCCACTAAATTCCTAGATGAGCCAATTTTATGCAGACTGTTTTATTACTGTGTGCTGTGTATGGCGCAAAGTCTGGTTTCGTGATTTCATCTGATCGGGTAAGTACCCGATGGACCCTTTATTCACAGTAAAAAACAGTCTGCTATGAAAATCGTAACTGCTGGTTTAATTCAATGTACAATTTTCAGCCTTTTATTTTAAAATATTTTATATTATTACAAAATATGTATTTATTTAATATTTTCTTGTTTGATGTTGTTCAGGCATTGCTGCTTATCGCCTGAACATACGACTTGTTAATTCATTTTCATTCTGAAGAGATATTATGTAAATCCCTGAATTAAAGCCTGTTACATCAATTTTATGTTCATTGAAACCGAATTGTACATCTGAAATGACTTCCCGGTATATCAAGCGTCCCATCATATCGTGAAGAGACATCGTAAGAGGGGTGTAATTTGTTGATGAGTAGATGAAGTTAAGTTGATTGTCACCAACATATATATGATTAATATTTAGTGAATTTTGGCTATCTTTTTTCACCACTATTATAGGGCTATACTTAATGGTGCCGTCGATATCCACCATTTTTAGTCGATAATAAGTTGTGGTGAGATACGGATTATGGTCAACGTATCTATATGTATTCGTTTGCTCATTTGCAATCGCGTTGACTTTGTCAATAGGCTCGAAATTCAAGCCGTTTTCGGAGCTTTCTATATCAAAATGACTGCCTTTATCCCAAAGACTCACTTTCCAATCTAAGGCTACTTGTTCATTCACGTATCCTCCGGTAAATGAAATTAAATTCAAGGGTAGCGAAGGAATACATGCAACCGTCAAACTATCTACTGATACATTATTGTTTAGATTGAGGTCTTTATATCGCTCTGTGGTTTTTGCCCAAATCATCACAAACCCTGTGGAACCTTGTACAAATATCGGTGCGACCACAGGAAACGGGCGTACACGCTGTACTTCCTCTCCTGGTTGGAAGGTGCGATTATAAAGAGTGTCTTGATATATTGGCGTCTGTCCATACATGTTACCATCCCAACTGCTTCCCATGTAATAGCCTAAATAAAATGTATCTATCGTGATAGGCTCGTCTCCGTGGTAACGAATACTTGCATGAATATTCAAGGTGTCTCCCAAGCAAATAGTATCCTGTAAAGGACTAAGAGATTCCAACTCGGTTTCAAAATCGACGAATTGACAAGCAATATTAGTACTGTCACTTGATACGTCGTTGTCGGGATTGGTATCTAAATAATCGCGGGTTGTCGTGGGCCAAATCAAGACGATGCCCGTAGAACCTGTTGGGAATGTCACCCCATTAATGGAATATATCCAACTGCGCGGTACAAATTCGCCGGGTAAGAAAGTACGATTGATTAATGTGTCTTGATGAAGGGGTGTTAAATCATCGACATCATCTTCGTTAGCGTCTTGTCCGACATAATAGTTCAAAAACAGCGTATCGATTGTAATCGGTTCGCTACCGTTGTAACGAATACCGCCGTTTATCATCAAATCCTCTCCACTGCAAAGCGTGTCTTGTGTTTCATCGAAAGGTTCTAATTCGGTTTCAAAATCAACGAATTGACAAGTTATATCAAGGCTATCAGCAGCTACATCATTGGTAGGGTCTATATCTATGTAAGCGTTGGTTGTGGTATGCCAAATATATATGAATGTAGTAGAACCCACCGGAAATTCATTTGAGTTGATAGGATGAGTGTAACTACTTGGTACATTTTGCTCCGGCTCGAATGTGTAATCCAAAAAGGTATCACGATAAATCGGTGTTATATCCTCAATATTGCCATTAGTTCCTTCTAATCCAACATAATAATTCAGATAAAATGTGTCTATCGTGATTGATTCTTGTCCATGATACCTGATATAGTTATTAATTGTCAGAGAATCTCCTGCACAGATAGTATCTTGATTGGAAGAAACTCCAATTATGCGTGTATCAAAATCGACCAATTGGCATATAAAAGTAGAATCAGTAGCCGTATTATTGTCTAAATATATTTCTTCGATATTTGAATAGAAATTAACAAATACCTTATTGACAAAACCTGTTTCAAAGAACTCATTGCTTACCGAAATAGTATCTCTGTGCGCTCCCACAATTACGTCACCTTCAGAAACCTCAATCTCTTCCCAGCTAAATTCCGATTCTTTCACAAGTTTAGGCTCATTAGTACCGCTACTTGTAGAGAATCTTAGCATACCCGAACCTGCATTTAGTGGGTTTGTGCCGCTATACCTTATTTCGATATTCAATTCTAAGGAGTCACCTATGCAAGTCGTATCTTGTATAGGTGCTAAAGAACTCAATAGTACCTCAAAGTCTTGTGCATATGCCGTCTGTTTTGCGAAAAAAACGCAAAACAAAATAAACAAGACTCGTAATGTCTTCACGTTAGGGAACATAATTACTCTCTTTTTCGTTCTTAGCTGATACAAACATCGGTAGTAAATTTGTAGATAGAAAGACAATGGGCGGTCATTTCTTACAAATCCATTTTAATCTTCACGTTTCAAGAATACCTTTTTCTTTTTTTAGGAATAAATAAAAGAAAGGTAAGGTTTGTGTAATTATTTGATAGCTAATAACTTATATGAAAATGATGAAATTTGATTATTTATTAAAAAGGGGAAAATTTCTTCTTTTATTGCTTTTATTTCTTACAAAATCATCCTAAATTTGAGGGGCAAAAACCATTTAGGTTTTTATAACTGCGTATGAAATATCAACTTACAGAGTTAGTCAAATCCTTGAGTAAAGAAGAAGTGCGAAACTTTAAGTTATTCACTTCTAAATACAAAAGCAAGGGCACAAAGGCATTGGTGTCCTTATTTGACATCATACGCAAAGGAAAAATGGATGAATATGATAATGAAATTGTCAGTATGGTTTTGCCAAATGGAACGAAGAACAACTATTATAGGTTAAAAAATCGATTAATACAAGAGGTGGAAGATAGCCTGGCAGATTTATACCGCAAAAAGGACGAGTCTTTTGAAGTATTCAGGTTACTTCGATTAGCAAAAATATTTTCTTACAAATCTGATTACGAAAAATCTAAACAGTATCTGAATGAAGCCGAAAAAACTGCGCTTAAATTGGAAGATTATGCCTCCATGCACCTTATTTACAAGCAATACGTCGCGCTAATCAGTAATTTATCCAGTATTAATCCGGTTGATTACATACAAAGAAAGAGAAAATACAACAAAATTCATCAAAAAATTGAGGAAAATAAATTTCTGATTGCAAGTGTGAATTACGAGATGCGTGTGACCAATTTTTCAGGAAAAAATCAGAGTGTGTTGGACACCTTGGATAACCTCCTTGAACAACTACAAATCATGGATGAGTTGAAAGATTCTACCACCATGAGATTTGAAATTGATCAATGCGTGCGGCAGTCACTTTTGCAAAGGCGGGAGTTTGCGTTACTTGCTGAGTATCTGGAACAGACATTTGAGCGTTTTAGCCGTGAGGGCTTATTTACCAAGCAATATCACCGCAATAAAATCGTCATGTTGATTTGGATAATCAATACCACTGTAAAAGAAAAACAATATGGAAAAGCATTGGTTTATGTAGATATTCTTGAAAAAACCCTCAATGAACACAGTCGCTTGCATTACCAACAGTATTTTTGGCTACATCAAACCTCAAAGTTTGCCCTCAACTCGTATGCAGGCTATAATAAAAAAGCGGTTGTCATCGCCGAAAAAGCCTTGAGTGAGCATTCTTTGGCAATTAATCATCCTCATGCGATGGCGTATTTTATTAGTCTTTCTACGATTTATTACAACGATAAAAATCTCAATAAAGCACTGGAATATCTCTCACGTATTACTGCCGATGCGTTTTTTAATACACTTCCTCCTGTTTGGAAAATCAGCCTTAAAATCATGGAAATTATTTACCATATTGAAGATGAAAATTATAATTATGCCAAAAACATTTATGATAATCTCAAACGCAGCCACCGCGACCTGCTCAAAGAAGATGGTTATCGACGTGAAGGCATGTTTTTGGATATTTTACGAGAAATTATTCAGGCTGCCCGTCCTTTCAAAAATGAAAAAATAATGAGTAAAATCCATCATTTTCTCGATACTTATCCCGATTTTGAACCCGCAGCTAATGAAGGGATTAATTATAATATTTGGCTTTCTTCAAAAATCAAACGAACTGATTATTACAGTGAATTGATTGGAAGATGATATTAGTCCATAGTAAAACGCTATTTCAACAATTCAACTGCATCCCCAAAAATTTGTTTAAACAATCCTTCCGCATCACTTCCCGCCCAATTTTTATCATGTTGATTAGAATTTAAAATGTACGTACCTTCCTCTTCCCCTTCAAAGCAAAGAATCTCAATTGGCGACATATTATTCCCGGAAATGATGAGTTGGTAATTCGGTGCAGCATCTTCAAATAATTTATCGAACGTACTGATTTTCATGCTTTTAAATCCATTCAAATAATTCGCTATTTTGAGTGAATCTAATGCTGTGCCGTTGGCTGACCAAGTGTTGAACGTCTTTTCATAAGTGGTCGTGCCATCGGGCGTGGTCATCTCCAAGCGGGTGATATTTTCGGGATCAACATCGACAAATGACTTATCTCGCCAGGCATCCAAACCACGATTGTAGGACATACTCAAAAAGCCTTCCACTGCAAACACATCATCCTCTTTACTCTTGCGAACAAAGGAGGTGATACTCTGCGGTTGTTGTTGGAAATTGAATTTACCGACGACAAAATCTGCGAGCGATTTCGCACCTGCGTTCACCTGTACGCGCGTACCGAGCGAGTCGGTGACTTCGTATTGTTCCCACTTGTCGGAGCTGCGGGCTACGAGGCGTTTGACCTTCGTTTCGGCAAGGCTTGGGAGTAAGTTACTGACGGCGGCTTGGTCGGCTGCGTAGCTCTCACTTTCGCGCTTTACTGACCATGTATTACCGGATTTTTCCAAACGCACTTCGGCGTGATTATCAGCCTTCGGATGGAGGACGATGGAGGTGATTTTAGCCGTATCGACAGCGATGAGTTCTGAGTTGAAACTCTTGGTACGCTTGCCGGAATCTAATACTTTTGATAACAAAAATATGCCGACCAATGCGGCGAGAATTAAAAATAATACTTTATTGTTCAAGGTTTTATTGTTTTGAAAATATAAAATTAAATTATAATAATAAAATTAACTTACTCAACAAAATCTATCATACGGTCAGGATTCATCCTTGATGGGATAATACCATATATTCTTACTTCATTTTCAATGAATTTATAGGCAATAATATGATTTCGATACAGACAACAACGATAACTACGTTCATACAAAGCCGGATTTCTGCATGGGGCGCAGGACTCGGGATGTTTTTCGAGTCTTTCAACTTTACCAAGAATACCGCCAATATATTTTGCCGCTGAAATTTTGCTGTACTGACTGATGTATGCCTCAATTTCGTCAAGCATATTTAATGCCCGTTCAGACCAATCTATATTTACCTGTTCTTCCATGATTCAGCCATTTTTCTAACTTCTTCCATTGTGTACGTATTACCATTTTCAAAATCTTTTTCAGACGCTTCTATCATCTCCAATAATTCTTCCTCAGAAAGCGAAGTCTCGTAAGCATCAACATTATTTTCAGGTGAAATAGATTGTATCACGCCCAAATCTGTCATCAATTCCACCATTTGAAGGAATTGTTTATTTTTTGTCTGATTAACATTGATTTGATATACCATAATATCTGATTTTAAAATAAAATTACTCTATACCTTTGAGAATATTTTGAGGGTTTTGGCTGGTATGATGAATGTATAAAATGCGAATTTCAGTTCCTGTAAACTCGTAGATAATTTTGTATTTTTTACGAACCAAAACAAACCGATAATTTTCAGGTAAATGTCTTAACATCGGCTCACGCGAACCACTTTCGGGATATTTTCGTAAAATACCAACCGAATTGAACAACTCATCTCGAATTTTCTCTGCGGATTTTTCAGAATAATTATCACGAATATACTCGTAAATTTCCTTTAATCTATCGGTAGCTTTTACATCCCAAGCAATGTCGTATTCTTCGTGTTCCATTACCAGTTTTTCATTTGTTCTTTAAGGTCATCATGGCTGATAAATTCCCCTGAAATCACCCGCTCACGCGCTGCAACTACCTCATTTTCAAGCTGTAACTTGGTAATTGGCTTGCCGTCTGTTTCATAACCTACGATGTGTGTATCACTCACTTTTACCACATTTTTCAATATTTCGTAACAGGCTTCTAAAACGGTATCATCACTCACTTCATTGAGTAATTCATTGATAGAAATTCGATAATCTTGTGCTGTCATATTCTATAATTTTTTCTACAAAATAATAAAATTTTTCCTCATTATCAAATACGCGAGCTGGAAGTGTCGCGCTACGAAGCGTAACTCTCCTGCATCCGTTTCATACGTCGCCCCCGCCTACGTTGAGCGCGAATAAATCCATACAAAATCACCAAACCAACGGGCAACAAGAAGTTGAGATACTTATACATGGTCTTTTGACCGTCTTCGAGTTGTTCGATTGGGCGGGATGTCACGCCTTTCGTGCGGAGTTCGATGAGTCCGGTGTCGTCGGAGAGCCAGTCGATGCTGTTGACCATGAGGTTGAC
>ENA-ORXR01001138-ORXR01001138.1-marine-metagenome-genome-assembly--contig:-NODE-1138-length-29724-cov-9.535332_pt1 | contig 29724 bp, 28 predicted proteins | sample MGYA00237866_ERZ511479 | MGnify/ENA metagenome assembly ERZ511479
CCTCAAATTTTAGAGGGTATGCGCTCAGTAAAGGCGACACACAAGCCTTTACCTGTTGGGCGTATTTTGCCCAAATTTAAAAGTATTTTTAAGCGCTTAGGAACGATTACGCGCTCTGGAGTCATTGGCACCGGTGTTGGTGCACTCCCCGGGGTGGGCGAAGATGTTGCCGGCTGGGTCAGTTACGGGGTTGGAAAGAGCGTCTCAAAAAATGGACACAAGTTTGGCAAAGGCTCAATCGACGGTTTAATCAGTGCGGAAGCGGCAAACAATGCTGCGATAGGTGGCGCGCTTATACCGCTACTCGTGCTAGGCATTCCAGGTTCCCCGCCTGCCGCAGCCTTACTTGGCGCATTGAAAATAAATAACGTGATACCAGGCCCCACTATCGACCCAGATTTTATACTGCACGTGGTAGCCATCTTGGTAATGGCATCATTTACCATGTTTATCATGGGCTTGTTTACCGCTAGAGTGTTTATTTTAGTCTTGCGTATACCGCAAACCGTATTTTTACCCATTGTTTTGGTCTTAACTACGATCGGTAGCTTTTCCGTAGGCGGTGGTATTAACGATTTGTATTTAATGCTCGGTGTCGGTTTAGTGGTGACGCTTATGAACACAATGAAATACCCTGTCGCACCCTTGGTTATTGGGGTGATTTTGGGAGGCCTATTTGACGAAACATTTCGTCGCTCATTGCTGATTTCGGACGGGGACTTTTCTGTCTTTTATTCCCGGCCTGGCGCCGCTATTTTATTATTTTTAAATATTGCCTTAGTTTTAAGCCAACTTCCAGTCAAGAAATTGCTTCGTGCCAAAAAGTAGAGGGATTGTTGCCGTGTATGTGATAATTGTAGAATTTAATTTGTCGGAAAATAGTTTTAAGGAGTCCTTAGAGATGATTTTGTCGAATGCGAAAACATCATTGGACAAAGAATCAGGCTGCCACGTATTTGATGTCAATGTTTCCGGTGAGGTTGACAACAGAGTTCTCTTATATGAGGTTTACGAGAATGAGATTGCGTTCGAACACCACTTGTCCAGCAATCATTTCATTGATTTTGACCGAAAAATATTGCCGAATGTAAACTCCAAATCGGTAACTGCGTATTTTAAAAGGAACTGATTTATGTGGGAAGTATACGCAATTAAGTATGCTGACAGATCCGATCGTACACGAGCTGATAGTTTTATTCTGAGTGACAGGCAAGAAGAGCCGCACAGTATTGATTATTTTGTATGGGTAGTGCGTAAGGGTGAAGAGATCATCCTGATTGATACAGGTTATGACTCAGACGAAGCAACGAGGCGAGGGCGGCCCGTGCGCCGAAGTCCTGAGCTAGCGCTTGCGCCCTTAGGCATAAAGCCAGAAATGGTTAGTACCATTATTTGTACACACTTACATTACGACCATGCAGGTGGACTGCATCTTTTTCCCAATGCAACGGTGCATTTGCAAGCGTCTGAAATGATCTACGCTACCGGCCCTTGCATGTGTCACGGTCTACTTCGAGCACCCTTTTCCAAACAACACATATCCACGATAATTGATCGTCTATATTCGGACAAGTTAGTTTTTCACGAAGAAGATGGCGTTATCGCTGAAGGTGTTAGTGTTCACCGGGTTGGTGGGCATTCTCGTGGTTTGCAGGTCGTTCGGGTCTGCACCGATTCGGGTTGGATGGTGTTAGCGTCTGATGCTAGTCATTTTTACGAAAATTTTCTACAGAAAAAAGTATTTCCTATTGTAGTTGATGTTGAGGATGCATTGAATAGCTTTGCCACAATTCAGACATTGGCTAGTGATAAAAGACTGATTGTGCCGGGGCACGATCCACTGGTGATGACTTATTTTCCAATATACAAAGAAGAGTATGTTCGGCGTCTTGATAAAGGCCCCAATGGAAGTTGTCCATTATGAAGATTGGAGTGATAGCAGATGATTATACGGGGGCATCTGATATTGCTTTGGTTTTGTCTGAGTCCGGGCTCGCCACCATGCAATTTAATGATATTCCAAAGGAACACATAGATTTTCGTCAAATAATGGCAGGTGTTGTTGCACTCAAAAGCCGTAATTTACCGGCGAATGAAGCGATTGAAGTCACCTTGGAAGCCGCGCATTGGCTTCTGAACCAAGGGGTTGATCAAATCATATTCAAAGTGTGCTCAACGTTTGATTCTACTGAAAGTGGAAATATTGGGCCCGTTACTGAAGCGCTTGCAAACTTACTTGATGTTTCGCACGTTATCGTTTGCCCCGCTTATCCTGAAGCAGGCAGAACGGTATATCAAGGGCATCTGTTTGTACATTCAGCGCTTTTACATGAATGTGGGATGCAAAACCATCCGTTGACACCCATGACTGACTCAGATATCCGTCGTGTCATGCACGCGCAATCCACTTGGCCGGTTACGCACATTAGTCTTGATAAGTTGCGCGATGAAAATAATGCCTTGGAGGATCAAATTAATTCACTGCCAGCATCACATGTCATCATCGACGCAATTGCTGACAAAGACTTATCGTTAATCGGTTTAGCCGCTAAAAATATGCGTCTGCTAACCGGTGCTGCGGGAATTGCGCGTGGATTGCATACCCACTATCCTTCGTCTTCGCAAGCATTTATGCCATGGCAGGGCTCAAAAGATAGGGCAGTGGTAATGTGCGGATCTTGCTCTGAACGATCACGGGAACAAATACAATGTTATAAGAAAAACTGGCCATCACGAGAAATTGACGTATCACTATTGCTAGAAGGCAGTTTCGACATCGAGGAATTGATGAGTTGGGTTGTTAAACTGCCAAAGGATCAACCTCCCTTGATATATACCTCGGCAAATCCTGATGTAGTCACTCTGGTGCAAGAAGAATATGGCGTGCAGAGAACGGCGAACGCTGTGGAATCATTATTCGGATCTCTTGCTGTTGAATTGCACCGCGCAGGTTGCAATCGATTTGTAGTAGCGGGAGGGGAGACATCCGGTGCAGTAACATCAGCACTAAATGTAACTGGGTTCGAAATAGGCCCGAAAATCTCAACCGGAGTGCCAGCGATGAAGGCAGCGGATCAAGGTATATACTTAGCGCTGAAATCGGGCAACTTCGGTAACGAAGATTTTTTTGAAATAGCTCTTGAAGTGCTTTCTAGGAAAATAGTGAATTATAATGGTTGAATGGAATGACTGATACAGTGCTACGCGAGCAAATTTGCTTGCTGGCAAAATCCCTTTTTGATCGGGGACTAACCAGGGGGAGTTCCGGAAATATTTCGGCTAGGTCAAAAGATGGTGGTTTATTGGTTACTCCGACCGGTTCCTGTTTCGGTAGGCTTGATCCCGGTGAATTAAGTCTGTTTAACGAAGGTGGCAAGTTCGTTGGTGGAAAAGAGCCAACCAAAGAGATGCCATTGCATACGGCGTTCTACGAAACTCGCAGCACAACAGGTGCGGTGGTGCACTTACATTCTTGTTATTCGGTAGCGCTGTCAATAATGGAAAATGCCAACGAAGACAATTTTCTACCTCCCTTGACACCTTACTCGATAATGAAACTGGGCAAAGTTAAATTATTACCATTCTTCCTACCAGGTGATCCAAACATGGCCGATGCAGTTCGTGGCTTGGCCGGTAAACGGTCCGCCGTTATGCTCGCGCATCATGGCCCTGTTGTGGCTGGAAAAGATGTTGAGGCCGCTTGTGTAGCGATCGAGGAATTAGAAGAAACAGCGAAGCTTGCCATATTAACCCAACCCTATTCAATTAAACATATGACGAGCAAACAGGTTGATAAGACTGTGCATCGCTTCAATGTAAATTGGGATTAATCGCGAGTGCTAGATATATTTAAAATAGTGAGCTGAGATAAATATCGCGTTCCACAACTACTCAATACGCAAGACACATACAACAGAGGGGATTACTTTAATCTATCCCGTTTTATTCGACAGTAGATTTTATAGAGGTGACTAAATGAAAATTCCAGTTGAACCCAATAAGCTCTATTAATTTTTGATTGTATTTATATAAATCGGAGTATAGACACTAGGGAATAAAGGTCAATTTAATCCGTACTAATCATATATCTACGGATATATATTTCAACTGCACACTGCATCCGTTGATATGGATCGAGTTCGCATGAGTTTTCTACACTGAGGTAATCATCGCTGTGCGATGCTTGTAGACTGACCGAACTGGCAATTCTAGTATTTTCGTCACTAGCCGGTGTTACGCGTTCCATTTCGCTATAGCGTTCACGGTTCTCTACTGCCTTGATCCGCACGGCCTGCACTGGAATCGAGTAAAGGCGTTGCCACTTAACACCTCGTCCTCGAAGTTCATGCCATCTATGCCTGCCGAAATCATATGAGAGGTATTGATTTCGACCAATGCAGTAGAGAACCGTAACCGCCTTCGAAATCCACCGTGAGTGGTAAATCGATGCTTTGGGCGATTCGCTCCACCATTAATACAAAATCGAATTGGATGACTTCTCCGTCCTAAAAGCCCGGTGCTGCGGCAACTGCCCAGCTTGCAGTTGCGATCAAATTCGCACCTGCTGCTTCGAGCGCTTTGGCTCCCCCAGTATCTCAGGTGTTATAGAGCACGATGGGGTTACCGGAAAAATGTAGAAGTTCAAAACGATGACCGCTTAGACGGCTAAGTTCCCACTATGGTCATTCAGAGAATATCAGATAATTCGTTATACCAACTTATGCATTACTTATTGAACCTAACATGTGCTAAGTAATATCACGTAGTTGCGTCTGCGATATAGCCGTAGGTCGTTAAGCAATATTCCGAATTACATCTTCGCAAAATGCCTGTTCTAATTTGCCTACTCACAGTTGTGTGGATATTAAAAATCATTTGAGTAGGAGCGAAGTAATAATGAAATATGTAGGTAGATTGCTGGGTTTAGCGATAATGCTAAGCGCACCGTTGGCTAATGCTGGAGATATAAATCTAAAGCTGGCTCATTCATGGCCCAAGGATTTTCCAATATTTGGAACATCGGTCGATGAGTATGCTGCGTTAGTTAGCGAGATGTCTGATGGAAAAATAGAAATTAAAGTCGACTCGAGAAACAAGCATAAATCGGCATTCGGTATTTTCGATTTTGTTAAGTCAGGTCAATATGATATTGGTCAGTCTGCGTCATATTATTACGGAGGAAAAGATCCCGATACATTATTTTTTACAACAATGCCATTCGGGATGACGGCGATTGAACAATATGCGTGGTTCCATGAAGGTGATGGCTTAGAGCTGGCCAACGAAGTGTACGCCAAGCACGGTATTCAAGTGATGACTGGTGGCAATACCACTATGCAAATGGGCGGATGGTTCTCGAAAGAAATTAACTCTGTGGACGACCTAAATGGTCTAAAGATGCGTATTCCTGGTTTTGGTGGAAAAGTCATGGCGGGAGTCGGTGCAGTGCCCACGAACATTCCAGCAGGAGAGCTCTATCAAGCACTTGAACGAGGCACCATAGATGCGCTTGAATGGGTTGGACCGTCATTGGATTTACGCATGGGATTTCATAAAATCGCTCCGTATTATTACACCGGTTGGCACGAGCCAAGTACTGAGTTGATGTACTTTTTCAATCAAGAGAAGATGGAGTCATTGCCTGCATGGGCGCAGTCCGTTCTGCTTAACGCGGCAAAATTGACAGGATTCAATATGACAATCGAATCGCAGCATGAGAGCAGTGAAAACTGGCACGCGATGAGTTCTGAATATCCGAACATTGAAGTCAGAGACTTTCCAACGGAAGTAATGGATGCGCTACGCGCATCTAACTCTGCTCTTCTGGAAGAAGAGGCTGCTCGAAGTGATATTTCGAAACGGATTATAGATTCTCAATCGGCCTATTTGAAGAAAACGCGTGAGTGGACGGCCATCGGTGATCAGTCATACTTGAACAACGTCGGTTCGAAATAAAAAAGTGAGCCCGTATGCTACTTACCCGCAATATCTGTGGGTAAGTAGGTTATATCAATACATCAGATTTCAAAGTGCCTTTATGTTGCAAAAAATAGAAAACCTTATAAATTTTATACTGGACTCGACCGGCAGAATAGCGACGATATTGCTCATAGTGCTTGTCGGTGTGATCTCATACAATGTTATTGGGCGTTATGCATTTAACAGCTCATCTATCGGTCTGGAAGAGCTAGCTTGGCACTTGTACTCTTCTATTTTTTTACTCGGCATATCATATGCGGTAAGAACAAGCTCGCATGTTCGAGTTGATCTGATTTATGATTTCATGAAACCCAGAACGCAAGCCTATATTGACATAATCGGTACTTGCATTTTTATGCTTCCACTCGCGGCCCTGGTACTGGTATTCGGAACTGATTTCGCGTATCAGTCATACTCGTTCGGTCCACATGCGGACTCAGTCAGTGGTCTGGTTAATCAATTTCTCACCACAGGAATTGGAGAGCGCAGTCAGGACCCAGGTGGACTGAACAACCGATTCGTTATAAAAAGCGTCATACCGTTGGCATTTCTACTACTAATGCTTAGCGCAGTTTCTGTATTGATCAATCGCGTTCGATTTTTACTAACTCACCCGATGGATATAAGCAATACACCGTCGCAATCAGAAGTTGATGGAGATAAAAAGTGATTGGCGTCAGTATATTTTGCGTTGCGCTAGCAATGCTGTTGTTTGGTTATCCAGTGGCATTTACTTTTGCCGGTATTGGTATATTGTTCGTTGTCCTATTTGCTGACGCCTCGCAACTGTCTCAGATACCCTATCGCTTCTACTCCGTCATGGGGGACAATGGTGAAGGCATCGTGCTCATGGCTATTCCATTATTTGTATTTATGGGTTTAATTTTGCAACGCACGGGGCTGGCTGAACAGCTGTTAGAAGCAATGGGACGACTGTTTGGATCGGTAAGAGGCGGGTTGGCAGTGTCAACTGTTTTGGTCGGTTCTTTGTTGGCTGCATCTACAGGTGTGGTTGGTGCAAGTGTTGTGGCAATGGGCCTTATTTCACTACCTGTTATGCTTAACCATGGTTACAGTCGCCAACTTGCCGCAGGCACTATCTGCGCTTCAGGAACGCTGGGCCAAATTATACCGCCATCAATCGTGCTAATTGTTCTTGGTGATGTTCTTAACGTGCCAGTAGGCGATCTATTTAGAGCAGCACTAAAGCCTGGTCTTGTTTTGATTGCTTGCTACATTCTTTACGTTGTAGTAATTGCCTGGTTACGTCCAGCATCAGCTCCACCAATAACTGAGATGGATACCAGCAAGAGTCGTTTGCAGATCATTTTCGAAGCTGCTCGTGCAATCATTCCACCTATCGCTCTTGTATTGGTCGTATTGGGGTCTATTTTTACAGGGGTTGCAACGCCGACTGAGTCCTCTGCACTAGGATGCTTAGGTGCAACAATACTTGCCATTGTTTACGGCAAATTTTCGTTTCGGCTTTTATGGGATAGCGCTAATGAGTCAGTCAAAATAACTGCTATGGTGTTTACCGTTCTGTTAGGTGCGTCCATATTCTCAATGGGGTTTTCTTACACGGGAGGCGAAGAAGAGATAGAACACTTATTATTGGGAATTCCTGGTGAAAAGTGGGGATTTCTCATATTTACAATGGCGCTGATCACATTGCTCGGATTTTTTCTCGACTACATCGAGATTTCGTATATTGTGTTGCCATTGGTATACGCAGTTGTAGACGAGCTGGGAATTAATATGATCTGGTTTGCTATATTGGTTGCCATGAACCTACAAACCTCTTTTTTAACTCCGCCATTTGGATTTGCATTGTTTTATTTGAAAGGTGTAGCGCCCCCTGATTTTCGCACTGTCGATATTTACAAAGGGGTTCTGCCTTTTATCGCCATTCAAATTGGAGTTCTGGCGACACTATTACTTGCACCTGAGCTATTCGGTCTCTCATCGGAAGCCGTTAGTCTTTGGTAGCATGCGACAATACGCATGAAATCGAAACACAGAATATTAATCCTGACCATACTGCCCATGCTTTTTGGGATGTTAATGGTCGCTATCCTAGTTAACTTTCAAGCCAGGCAGCTATCGGCGCAACAATCACTCGTTTTTCACGACGCGCTACTTGATGTTAGAAAGGCAGAATTGGTTAGCTATACAAAGCTGGCTAGATCTGCCATATCTGACGTATACGCCGAAAACAGCAGCACAGACGAAATAAAGCGAGAAAAAGTCAAGCAAATACTGACCACGTTAGCTTATTCTGATGATGGATACTTCTATGCGTATGAACTCGATGGAGAAAATGTAGTCCACCCAAAACAACCTTATCGAGTCGGCAAGAATTGGTGGAGTCTCTCCGATGAAGAAGGGCAATTAATCATACAAAATTTGATTACGCAGGCACAGCAAGGCGGCGGATACACTGAGTATCTTTGGGAACAGCCATCGCTAGGCATTGTTGGCAAAAAGTTGGGTTACGCCGAGATGCTCGAAGATTTGGGCTGGATGTTCGGCACTGGGATATATATCGACGATATTGATAATAAGGTGGCTGAGATTGATAGCATATTCGATCGTCAAATCCGCTCAACGTCATTGGCTATCATTGGGATTGCCAGCTTAGCTGTAGCTATCGTTTTTGGCAGTGGATTAATACTAAGACTAAAAGAAAGAGACCTTGCGTCTAGTCGGCTTCAATTATTAACAAAACGGATAATGGATACGCAAGACGAGGAGCGTCGGCGCGTATCCAGAGAGTTGCACGATGGTATCAGCCAACAGCTAGTTGCAATAAAATACTCATTAGAGGAGGCATCGCACAAGGCTGGTTCTGAACAAAATGACATTCAATCACTACTCTCTACAAGTGAGCGTCATGTCGATGAGACCCTGCATGAAGTCCGCAGAATTTCTCACGATCTGCATCCTAGTGTTTTAGATGACTTAGGTTTAATGGCCGCAGTAGACGCGTTGGTGGAACAATTTCGGATGCGTACCGATATAGCTGTCGAGTTCATTAAAGTCCCTTTTCGAAACTTACTACCTACGGATGCCAAAACCGCGCTGTTTAGAGTTACGCAAGAGGCTCTTTCTAATATCGAGCGACACTCCGTTGCCAGTTCTGTTGGTATCACCTTTGAGTTAAATAAGAGGTGGTTTGAACTGAAAATTCAGGACAATGGCATTGGGTTTGAAAACGGTGATAAAAACAATACAGATATCGAGTTTGGTCTCGGATTGCGAAACATGGCTGAGCGTATGAGTTACTTTGGTGGACGCTTTAACATCCATTCGTCATCAAAGGGCACCATACTAACGGCCTCTATACCTAGGAAGGTAATAGGAATACAGCATCAACAGTTGTCTGATTCATAATGAAAGTCATTAGAATCGTGATAGTTGATGACCACCCCTTGGTGTTGGATGGACTACGTTCCCGTCTGAATCGAACCGAAGATATCGAGGTAGTGGGGGAGGCAAATGACGGTGCTAAAGCCGTAGACATAGTCCGGGAGCTAAAGCCAGATGTTGTGCTTATGGATATCAACATGCCAAAGCTAAATGGTATTCAATCCACACAAGCGATTCTTGACCTGTATCCGAACACGATATTGCTCATACTTAGTATGCACGATGATAGAGAATATGTGAGTAGTGCGATTGAATCAGGTGCGCGTGGTTATGTATTGAAAAGCGCTTCTGCCGATGAGATGTTCAATGCTATTAAAGCGGTAAGTAGTGGGGGTATATACTATAGTGCGGCAATTGCTGATCAGCTGTCTAACAAATCTGCGAGTTCGGTGGATTCATTGACAGAGCGTGAACAAGTCGTATTGGATATGCTTGCCAGTGGGTTGAGTAACAAGCAAAGTGCCGCCACCTTAGGCATCAGCACAAGAACGGTTGAAACACATAGACGCAACATAAAGAAAAAACTTGGCTTAAATTCGACTCCTGCATTAATCAGGTACGCAATCGATTCAGGACTTGGGAAACGGTTTGAATAAAATGTATTTGTCAACGCCAGAACGGCTGAGGTCATAGAAGTAGCTGTCACAGTTATCGATGGACAGACTTGTCTTTAAAAATTAAATTTGGAGAATGGCAGTGGCCAGTACAATAAAGTGGTTTCGCGAACTAGGTATGCAGGATGTGGCGACCGTAGGCGGTAAGAATGCATCATTGGGTGAAATGATCCAAAATCTGAGCGCAGGCGGAATTAACGTGCCCGATGGATTTGCCACCACTGCAGCTGCCTTCCAAGACCATCTCGCAGCAAACCAACTGGATCAACGCATTATCGACGTTCTGGATGGGCTTGATACCAACGATACGATCAAGCTAGCCTCTATCGGCAAACAAATTCGTCAATGGATTGTTGAAACCCCATTGCCAGATACTTTGATAGCAGACGTCACGGCGGCATGGAATACGCTTTGTGAGGGGTACCCGCAGGGCAGTATCGCCGTAGCGGTACGCTCTTCAGCTACTGCTGAAGATCTACCAGAAGCTTCCTTCGCTGGACAACAAGAAACCTTCTTAAATGTTACATCGCTTGATGATGTATTCAAACGCATAAGTGAAGTATTTGCATCGCTTTATAATGATCGTGCGATTTCATATCGAGTACACCAAGGTTTTGAACATGCCGACGTTGCTTTATCGGCAGGCATCCAGCGAATGGTGCGAAGTGACATTGGCGCCAGTGGTGTCATGTTTTCCATCGATACCGAGTCAGGTTTTGATGATGCTGTGTTTGTAACCTCCTCTTGGGGGTTAGGCGAATGTGTTGTGCAAGGTTCGGTCAATCCAGATGAATTTTATATTCACAAACCTGGGTTAACAAAAAACAAACCGGCATTGTTACGTAAAACACGCGGCAGTAAGAAAATTAAAATGGTATACGGTAAAACAAGTGCAGTGGAAACCATTAATGTTAATTTAGTCGATCAGTTACGCTTTTCACTGAGTAACGACGATGTACACGAATTAGCGCGTATGGCTGTGACTATCGAAGAACACTACGGCCGCCCGATGGATATAGAATGGGGTAAAGATGGAAACGATGGCAATCTGTATATACTACAAGCCCGCCCAGAAACGGTAACCTCCCGTACCAACCCCAATGTACTCAAGCAATACTTACTCGGTTCTCACAACGCCACTGTATTGGTAACTGGCCGTAGTATTGGCCAGCGTATCGGCGCCGGCGCAGTGCGAGTCGTCGACAATATTAGTCAGATGCATACCGTTAACGACGGTGACGTATTGGTGACTGATATGACGGACCCGGATTGGGAGCCGGTAATGAAACGTGCCTCGGCGATTGTTACCAACCGTGGTGGCCGAACATGCCACGCAGCGATTATCGCAAGAGAACTGGGCGTGCCAGCCGTCGTCGGTTGCAACACCGCTACGGAAGTATTGAACGATGGCCAGCACGTTACCGTTTCTTGTGCCGAAGGTGACACCGGTAATATATATGATTCGGAAATTGATTTCGAAATAGCAGAAACTAAACTTGATGAACTGCCTGAATTACCATTCAAGCTCACTATGAATGTTGGTAATCCAGAACGTGCGTTTGGGTTTAGCCGTTTGCCTCACAATGGTGTAGGTTTGGCGCGGCTAGAGTTTATAATCAGCAATACCATAGGCGTACACCCGAAAGCATTGCTTAATTACGATTCAATGCCCATTGATGTGCGTGCAAAAATTGATGAACGCGTTGCAGGTTACGACGACCCGGTCCAGTTTTATATTGATAAAATTGTTGAAGGTGTCGCCACGTTAGGCGCAGCATTCAGCCCACATCCAGTCATCGTTCGACTCTCAGATTTCAAATCGAATGAATACGCCAACATGGTCGGCGGTCAAATTTTTGAGCCTGATGAAGAGAATCCGATGATCGGATTCAGGGGTGCATCACGCTATATCTCATCCTCATTTCAAGAGTGTTTCGAGCTCGAGTGCAAAGCGTTAAAGCAGGTCCGTGATGAAATGGGCCTAAGTAACATTGAGCTAATGGTGCCGTTTGTAAGAACGCTTGAAGAAGCTGATCAGGTTATTGCGCTGTTAGCTGATAACGGACTCAAGCGGGGCGAAAACGGGTTACGCATAGTCATGATGTGCGAAGTCCCGAGTAACGCCATACTTGCTGAGGAGTTTCTAGAGCGTTTCGACGGTTTCTCTATCGGGTCAAATGACCTTACCCAACTGACCCTAGGACTAGACCGGGATTCAGGCTTAGTGGCCCATCTCTTTGATGAACGCGACCCAGCGGTCAAAAAGTTACTACAACAAGCTATTTCAGCTGCAGTAGCACAGGGCAAATACGTCGGTATATGCGGACAAGGCCCATCCGATCACCCGGACCTGGCACTATGGCTAAAGGAGCAGGGCATAACAAGTCTATCGCTTAATCCCGATTCGATTCTTGAAACGTGGTTATTTCTAGCTGATCACGGGAATTCGTAAACATTAGTACTCCTACTGACAGTCAACAGCGGCTTGAAGAACCCTTTAAAGCGCTCTGCCAAAAGCTTGCAAAGCATGAGATCAGATAAAAGAAAGGCCATTGTGGTATCCGACAGGACTGGATTAACAGGGCAGGCCCTAGCCCACAGCTTGGTCAGTCAATTTCCCACCATTGAGTTTGATTCGGAAACGCTGCCGTTTATAGATACTGTTGAGAAAGCAAACACAGTGATTGATAAATGCCAATTAATTGAGCAGCAAGAGGGGCATGCCCCATTGTTGTTTATCACGATTGTTGCTGAGGATATCCGTGCCATCTTCACCGATTCTAAGCTTCCACTTTTTGATCTTTTCGACACTTTCATTGGTCCGATGGAAAAAGCGCTGGAGATGGAATCATCTCATAAGGTAGGGCGCTCACACGGAGTGAAAGATACAAAAGCGTATACTTCCAGAATGGCTGCAGTACAGTTCTCATTGCAGACCGATGACGGCATGGATACGGACCATTACGGTAATTCCGACCTTATTATTGTAGGAGTATCGCGCTGCGGTAAAACACCTACGTCGTTGTATTTGTCATTACAGCTGGGCTTATTTGTTTCTAACTACCCGTTGACTGAAGAGGATTTACTTCATAAGCAGCTTCCAGCGGTACTACTAGATAACCGCCAAAAACTCTTTGGATTAACCATTGATCCGTTTCGTTTACTGCAAATCAGACAGGAACGCTATGCAGGTTCATCTTACAGCTCCTCTGAAACGTGCGAGCGCGAAGTTGCCCAGGCTGAAAGCATGTTTCGCAGTAGCGAAGTACCTTATTTGAATACAACAAAAATGTCGATTGAAGAAATTGGCGCGATGATTTTGCATCGAACCAACATGCGTGGCCGTGTTTTAGTGGTATAGGTTAGTTGGATAGAACTTTCGCTTGGCCGTTTTTCGCCACGGTGCAGTGCTCAGACAATTAGGATAACTATCGGAGTATAGAAGCTAGGGAACAGAGGTCAATTAAATCCGTACTAAAGGTATTTCTACGGATTGTAAGCCATGGTTTATCAACTATCAACCGCTTTCAACGGTGTGTATTAATTTGTGTGATTTGAAGTAAAATACTTACGTAAAAGGTGTGAGTCTACACCTGTTAGCTCTCAAATAATTCTACGGGTGTATATTTCGTTGAGCCAAAGATAAATACCGCTCAATACTATTAATCCACCTCCAATAAAAGTCCAAAAATCCGGTATTTCCGAAAATACAACCCATCCAAATATTGTCATCCAGATTAACTGAGTGTACATAGTGGGCGCTAAGGTTGAGGCATCAACGTACTTGGTGGCGCTTATCATGCACCACTGACCGAACATGCCAAGCGCTCCAAACGAGACAAAAAGCAACAAGTCAAACAAATGAATTGATATTTTATCGACGATAAGGATTACAGGTAATAATAGTACTAGAGCCAAAAGGTTTGGATACAACAATAGACTCTGTGTGGATGAGCTAGCCATTTTACGAGTGGCGATAACATATAAAGCAAATCCACATGCGCTTCCAAATGAGAGGAGTGCTGGCCAGCCTATTACACCCAATCCTGGACGGATAACAATCAAAACGCCTATAAAACCGAAAAACGCAGACGCCCAGCGTTGTTTTGTTACCCGCTCACCTAACAAAGGGCTTGATAGAAGAGCAACAATGATAGGCATAGACAGCATGATCGACATTGCTTCGGCAAGTTGCAAGTATCTTAAAGCAGCAAAATTGAGAAGAGTATTGATTACTAGTAGTAGTGAACGAGAGAAATGCAAACCGCCAAATTCCATTTTGTACTGCTCTGGATGGCGCCATGGTTGTAGTAGTGCAAGACAAAAAAATGTCATCACAAAAAAACGCATCCATACAACAAAAATTGGTTCGTGTCCTCTCAGTACCAAGATCTTGGCAATTGTATCGTGACCTGCGAAGAAGATATATGTAGATAAGACGAGAGTGGTGATTTTTAGCGTTTGTTTAGCATCCGTCATAAAAGAATCACAGAGGCATAGTATGCCCCTGTGTTGTTATACGCCAAGTAGGCTATTACTTATTTGCTGCAGCGAATTCTGCATCAGTAGAGACTGTACATGCTTCTACAGCAGCATCAACTTTATCTAACCACTCAGTACCGAACTTATCAGAGTACCAATCGCGCATTCCTGAAGATGCTTCTTGAAATGCGCTCTTCTCTTCAGCAGTTGGTACATAGATTGTGCCACCTTGACCTTTGAAATCCTCATATGCTTCGATTGCGCGACGCATCGGAAATGCTCTGGTCACTGTTTTTAGGTGATTCATTCCATCAAACACAACACGTTTTGTAGCATCGTCCAGTTTTCCCCATGCCTCATCTGAGTACCACCACAATGCTCCCATATAAGCGTGGCCGTCGAGTGTTAAATTCTTCAAGCCTGCTTCAGGAAATTTCATGTTCATGATATCGGTGATACCGTTCTTCGTACCTTCTACAACACCAGTTGATAGTGATGTATAGACTTCTGGCCATGCTACGGGCGTTGGATTTCCTCCCAGTTGACGAACCATTTCTTGCTGTATATCAGCCGGAATTGTTCTCAATTTAAGCCCTTTCACGTCATCAGGTGTTTTGACTACTTTAGTCGTAGTCGCTATGTTTCTCCAACCACCTGTATTAGACATTACCATCAAGCGCATTGGGATTCCGGCTTCTAATACACCGGCCCGCATTTGGTCAACAAACGGTCCATCGAATACACATTCGGCAATTCGGTCGTTGGCGAACAAATAGGGTAAGTCGAGTACTTGGCCAGGTTGGAACAAGTTGCCAAAGCCGCCAATTGTTGTGATATACACTTCAAGAATACCGGCTTGCAGATTCTCTAGGCATTCTTTTTCACTACTGCAGAATTGTCCAGATGGATATATTTCTACAGCGGCTTTGCCATTGGTTCGACTCTCGACATAGTCTTTAAACACCATTGAACCGTCGAAATCTTCATCAGCTGGTGAGCCAAGGAAGGCGATTTTTATCGTGACATCGGCGGCTTGAGCAACCCCCATCGTCCCGAAAGCAGTTGCAGCAACAAGTGTCGCCGCTCCTGCGAGTTTAAATAGATTTTTAGCTAACATATGGTCTACCTCCAGATTAAATAATAATTGGCGTTAACCGCCGATGGCGCCCACCACGAACTGACAAAAATCAGCTCCTTCGGGGCATTTTGCAAAGCCGCTTATGACGGGTAAAGTCATTGTCAGGCTCGGAAAAAAAGTGATCATAAATATAACGGCTACTTCAATCAGAAGAAACGGCCAAATTTCCCTGACGATATTCTCTAACTTTACATTCGCTACAGACGCGGCAACAAAAAGAACTAACCCCATTGGTGGCGTGGCTAGACCAACTGTTACATTGACACACATGACAATGGCAAAATGAAGTGGATCTATGCCGATAGATGCGGATATTGGTGCGAGTATGGGACCAAGAATTAAAATGGCAGGCCCAGCGTCGAGAAACATACCGACTATAAAAAGCAGTATGTTAATGAGGAACAACAACACCAGTGGATTGTCAGTTAATGTTTGTATGAAGTCTGTTGCATGATTGGCCAGTCCGCTTACTGTAACCATCCAACCAAACGTAACAGCCGCACCTACCAGAAACAATATTACGCCTGACTGTATAGCGGTCGCACGCAGAACACCAGGTAGTCGGGACAACGTTTCCCGTGTCGCAACCAGAAGATCAGAGTAAAATGGTGGGCCAGTGTCACCAGCGTGTAAATTCTGAGTTTCATTATTATTAAGATAAAGTTTTCTTGCTACGTTGGCGAGAACAACCCAAGCGACACTCAAGCCGACATACCACTTAAAGTTCAGGTATCCCAAAAAGCCAAGAAACAAAAACAATGTCAGTGGGCCTATGTATAAATAAGCACGATTAGGAATCGAGATAAACTTGGTCCAAGCATCGAGCCTAATAAGTGTTGACGCAATCAAGGCATAAACCGCCGCCACGGCAGCCGCTTCGGTTGGCGTATAGATACCAGAGAGTATTCCGCCAAGTAAAAATACGGGAGTTAAAAGAGCGGGAAACGTTTCCAAGAAAGCGCTAGAGCGTTCCTGTCGTGTGGCCTTCTGATTGGCAACAGGAAATCCGCGAATACGCGCCATGACAGTTGTGAGTGCCATCAGACCAAAACCGATCATGAGGCCCGGCATAAAGCCTGCGAGAAACAGGCCGGCGACCGAAACATTCATCACGAACGCGTACAAAACCATGATGCCTGATGGTGGAATGATCGGACCAATTACAGATGAGGCCGCTGTGACGGCGGCTGCAAACCGCCTTGAGTACCCATTCTCTTCCATCGCCGGAATGAGCATTTTCCCCAGTGCCGATGTGTCGGCAACAGCAGAGCCTGAGAGTCCCGCAAACAGGATAGAGGATAAGATGTTAACTTGGGCGAGACCGCCCCTTAAGTGACCAATCATCGATTGAGAGAACTTAACAATGGACCGCGTTATTCCCCCGGCATTCATTAGCTCACCGGCGAGTATGAAAAAGGGCACAGCCATTAACGGGAATGAGTACATTCCACCATAGAGTGTTGTCAGGAGTTTGTTGAAGAAAATCTCATCCTTGCCGTCAATGACAAGACTAAGTCCTGGTCCAATTAGCAAGGCAAATACAACTGGCGTGCCGATGATCAGTAGTAAAAAGAATATCCAGAAGTAGGCTAGAGACATCGTTCTATTCCTGTGTCACTTCGGGTGATGAATTAGCTTCATCCACGATAAGATCCATCTCGTTATTACCAGCAATAAGACCGTGAATATCTCTGAGCATTGTTTCGATAACAGCGCTCGCCAAGGCTACAAACACCACAGGTATGACCATGTAGCACCACGCCCACTGAAAGGGGAGCGTATTGACTCGAATGGACCAACCTCTATCGACCAGTACTAGGCTTTCAAAAAAGTACCGGTAAATTATCCACAGTACTAGTGAATAGATAATGAGCCTAAAATAACGCTCAAGCGTCGTAGGAAATAAGTTGATGAAAAACTCAATAGCGACGTTGCCGCTATTTCTAACTGCATAAGGCGCGATAATGAAAGCCGTGGTTACCATTAAAATAAGTGAAACATCCTCAACCCACGTTATCGAATCATTGAGTACATATCGAAAAAAAACACCGGTAATAACAACAACAGTCATTATTCCTATAAATAGAGAAGCTATAAAAACGCCGCTCTCAGATACGAAACGATTGACCACAGCGAGTGCTTTTATCAAGTGTTTAATGGTCTTCATTAGTTATGTCTAACCATGAATGATCCCGCCATCGACATTAATAGTCTGGCCGGTAATGTAGGAGGCTCCATCGCTTAACAAAAAAGCAATGACCGAAGCGACTTCTGAAGCTTCGCCTAATCGCTTTAAAGGCACTTCATCAGTAATACTATCGCCTCTGGCTGCGATGATCGGAGCGGGCATACTGGTGTTAATTAAGCCCGGAGCAACAGAATTAACTCGGATTCGGGGTGCAAGGTGTCGTGACAGCGCTCGGGTAATCCCCACCAAGCCTCCCTTTGCGGCTGAGTAGGCGATATAGTCTTTGGCCCCTCGTCGGAACGCTAAGGATGACGCGTAAACAAATGAGGCACGGCCATCAGCGCCGATTGCCTCTGCTACAGCAAAGCTCAACATATATGCGTTGGTTAAATTATGTTGAATAGCCCGATCGTACACAGCCATATTATCGGCCGTATTTACATCGGGTTCGAAAACCCCTGCTAAATGCACAAACCCTGTTAGCTCACCTGGAGCATTTTCAACGACCTTTAAGCATTCTTCTTTTGTTTCCAATGCACTGCGAACGAGTTGCAATTCGCAGTCATAGCCAGAAGCCATTACTTGCAGTTGATCAAGTCCAGACTCATTAATATCAACACATACCAGTGTTGTATCCGGTTGGCTGAGCGCTTTGATTGTCTCCACACCAATTCCGCCGCTAGCGCCTGTGATTATTATCGATCTCATTTAATTCATCTGCATCTGATGGCTATTAATGTAAAGGTTTACAATATTGAGCATACCGAACTCATCAACCGGTAGCAACAGAAATTCGATATTTCCCAATCGAAGTTGCTTGTGATCGTATGCCGAGGAGGCAAGAAGGCTAAGAATTCACAAAATTGCCGTTCAAAAGCGGTGAATTGATTGTTTGAGCAAAGCATTGTGATGTGCAACGTTGTGACTACAGTAATCCACCAACACAGGCATATTTAGTATCAAGGTATTCGTGAATGCCCTGACGACCACCTTCCAAACCAATGCCAGATTCCTTCATGCCACCAAACGGCGCTTCTACTGTTGTGATAAGTCCTTCGTTGACACCGATCAAACCATAGTTCAATCCCTCTAGCACGCGAAAAGCTGCTCCTAGATCACTGGTGTAGAAATAACATGCTAGGCCAAATTCCGTGTCATTGGCCATCTTAACTGCCTCTTCTTCCGTTTCGAATTTGTACACGACAGACACAGGACCGAATATTTCTTCACTTGCCGCGCGCATGTCGTGTGTCGCATCAGTGATGATAGTTGGTTCGAAAAACGTGCCACCGAGTTCGTGTGGTTTGCCACCTACATTTATCGTTGCTCCTTTTTTCTCGGCGTCAGCAATGAGCTCGCTCACCTTGTCAACAGCCCCTTGATCGATCAGTGGTCCTTGCTCCACACCGTCTGTGAGACCTGATCCCACTTTCAACTTTTTAACGGCTATAGATAGTTTTTCCACAAATTGATCGTGTACAGCTGACTGGACAATAAATCGGTTGGTACAAACACAGGTTTGCCCTGAGTTTCTGTACTTAGCGATCATTGCTCCTTCTACTGCTCTATCGACATCGGCATCATTGAATACGATGAAAGGTGCGTTTCCTCCCAACTCCATGGATACTTTTTTTACAGTCGCTGCGCATTGCCGGAGCAGCAGCTTGCCAATCTCTGTCGATCCAGTGAACGTGATTTTTTTAACCGTAGGGTTGGCCGTTAATTCCCCACCGATGTTAGAAGCTGAACCGGTAACGATGTTAATTACACCTGGCGGCACGCCCGCTTTCTCGGCTATAACGCCCCAAGCAAGCGCTGAGTAGGGCGTTTGGGATGCTGGTTTGACTACAGATGTACACCCTGCAGCTATTGCAGGTCCGATTTTCCTAGCCAGCATAGAGGAGGGGAAGTTCCAGGGAGTGATCGCACCGACTACACCGACAGGTTCCTTGGTGACAAACATACGCCGACCCTTCCATGGCGACGGTACGATATCACCATAAACACGTCTAGACTCTTCTGAGAACCACTGAAGGTACGCAGCACCGATGGCAATCTCGCCTTTAGCCTCTGCTAATGGCTTGCCTTGTTCGAGCGTCAGAATAGTCGCTAATTCATCTTGATCTCGGAGCATGATTTCCGCCATACGACGCAGTATTGCAGCTCGTTCGTTGGCAGTTGTTTGTTTAAAACTAGTAAAGCTGGCATCTGCCGCTTCAATGGCTCGACGTGTTTCATCGGCACCCGATTTAGGAACGACACCGATGACCTTATCGGTGGCAGGGTTGGATATCTCAAGCGTTGTCGCATCGTCCGCCTGCAGCCACTCTCCGCCAATCAGATTTGCCTGTTTAAAATAATCACTATTCATGCTCATCACTCAGTCTGTCGGTAGTCAAAATACGGTGTGTTGATGTTCAACTGGCCTGTTGCCAGAGCGTAACTTTTATTAAGCCTAATCGCTGTAGCGTTCTGGAAAGTTCTCAATATCGTGACCACTTGGCCCAGCATCGCCTTTATATAACGCGTGTTCGTGCCATGGTGTTGCAGATTTTACGGTTATTGAGTTTAGCTCCTGCATGTACTGGGTAGCGTTAGTGGCTAGCCCAGTGCGCATGGCGTCCATGTCCGGAAAAGCCTGAAAATCATCCCACCATATAGACCGGCCAGCTAAAAATCCGCTCGCTCCAGCCTCATACGCAAAATGAAGAACGTTTTTAAAGTCCGCCTTGGAGGCGCCTGCTGAAAGCATCATCCATGGCCTGCCCGATGCTTCTGCTAAAGCCTTGTAATAAGCAGAACACTCTTCAACCAATTTTGACTCAGTGGTTGGATCAGGAACAGCGGCAGCGGGGAGTGGGCTCTCTAGTTTGAAAACATCAACACCAAATTCCGGGCCGGAAAAATCGACTACAGACTGTATGACATGATCTGCTTGCTTGCCTACTTGCTCGACATAATCCATCGTCTGATTTTTCTCGCCCTCCAATGGGTACACAAGTAACTCAAGTAAGAACGGGATGTCGTGTTTTTCACAGGCTTCACCAATCTGCTTTGCATAATCGTACTGCTTTTGTCGCGTGCTCTGCGATTGATCTGGGCGATACCAAATCAATACCTTCACCGCATTGCCGCCAACCCGCTTTATCTTAGAGACGGACCAATTATCAATAGAGCCGGATACTCTGCCACCAGGTATAGATTCGAAAAGCGAGTCTTCCAGTGTCACAATAAGGCCATGTTGTGGGGAAAGAATTTGCATTGCATCGCAAAGTGAATAGGTCGGATCAGCCAACACAGCAGTAGCATGTTGGGACAACTCGGTAATCAATTGCCGCTTCACAGCTTGAATATCTGAAAACCTTGGTGTGCTTTCACCACGACGCTCTGCGCACAGATTTTTAATGGGCGGACGCTGATCAACTGCGAGCATACAAAACCGGCCAGAATCATCGGCCATATTCTTCAAATTCCAGTATTTTCCAGCGCTTAGTGACATGGTGTGTAGTTCCTTTTAAATTGCAATACGTCTTGCAGAGTGGGTAAATGTTGAGTGCCCGAGGGGCTTGAGACTTTCAGCGCAGCAGCGTCGTTCGCAAATACAAGCGATTCAAAAAAACCCATCCCTTGTGCCAGCGCATAGGTGATCGCTCCATGAAACACATCGCCAGCGCCTACTGTGTGCGTGACTTTGACCTTGCGCGCAGGAATGTGGATGGCTTCATTGTTCGTATCCAAAGACCAAACACCGGCTGAGCCAGCCGTTACTGCAACCAGTGCGTTGGGGCATAGCTCTCGGCTCGTTAGGAGCGCCTGCTTCAGATCGTTTGTATCGGTTAAGCTTCTTAGTGCTTGCTCTGCGAACACAACATGAGATGCAAGTGTTAACAGTGACCCATCAATCGTCTCTGGTGCCTGGTCGTAATCCAGAACAGTCGGTATACCATTTTCTTGTGCCCAACCGAATACTTTCTCTGCACCTGCACTCCATCGTAAATCAGACAACACGGCACCGACACCAGATAGTTTCTCAGTATCGATTAAGTCACTGTCCGCAAAAAGGGAAGGGGGCTTATGATTAACAATAATCCGCTCACCCGATTTGTCTACCAGTATGGAAGAGTTTGGGGATTCACCATTGGGAGCAACAGCAACGTTGGATGTATCGACGTGGTGCTGTTCTAGTTCATTTAAAATCCATTTGCCGGTAGTGTCGTCGCCAATACGGCTTACCAGCCTAGCATCGGCGCCTAGCCGACTAATCGATAACGCTGCGTTAGCTGCGATTCCCCCAATCAGTTCTTCGTATGTTTCAGAGAAATATTTTCCAGGTTTGTGTGGAAATTCGCGTAAACGGTAGAGTCGATCAACAACCGCTAATCCAACAACCGCTACTGGTTTGATTTGGGCAGAAGTCATTTATCAGAATCGGAGATAAAATGAACTCGGCAAGCACAAAACCCAGCGATCACGAAGTTTTTGGTTGTGATGGAACACATTACATAGCTCACTTCTAATGCGATGGAGGTTGTCTCGATAGTGACGCATGATATAAGATCTATCTGAAAATGTAAACCTTTACAATACCAATTTGTGATGCGTTCTAATATCAATACTTGATGTGCATGCCCTTGCTTCCAGTCACTGTATCAATAAGAATGAGCACAACAGAGGAGATAGATTCTCTATCAAGCTACTAAGAGGTTAGGGTGCGCAAACCAGTCGTTACGAATTCAACGAAGAATAACGTCAGCATTCTGGACGTGGCTTCGACTGCCGGTGTTTCAACTGCAACGGTGTCACGCGTCATAAACAACCCTCAATCGACAAAAAAAAGTTCTCGAGAGGCTGTCGAAGACGCGATACGTAAATTGGGGTATATCCCCAATGGTGCGGCAAGAGCGCTGTCAAGTCGGAACAGTCGAATTATTAGTGCAATCATTCCAACAATCGACCACTCTATATTTGCCCAAGGTATTCAAGCACTGCAGTCGTATTTACACAGTTCTGGCTATCAACTACTCATCGGTTCCACGAACTATGACCCTAAACAAGAGTATGCATTGTGTCAGAATTTTCTCGTGCAGCAGGTAGCTGGCATCATCATGATGGGGGAAACGCATCTGCCTGATTGTGTTGAATTGCTGAATCGTGAACATACACCCTTTGTCAACACAGGCACGTACTCCCCAGACAGTAAAGAGTACTGTGTAGGCTTTGATAACGCGGCAGCTGCAGCAAAGGCGACGCAGTATCTAGTGTCGTTAGGCCATGTTGAATTTGCGATGATCGCTGGTATTACAGAGAACAACGATAGAGCCGTGAATCGAGTTAAGGGTGTGCGAGAGGAGCTAAAACGCCATGGTATTGGTTTGCCACAGAACAGATTATTAGAACGAGATTACGAGGTTGATCAAGGGCGTGAGGCGTTTCGGCTGCTCATGCAAAACAAGCATCCGCCTACCGCAATTCTATGCGGCAATGATGTTCTCGGCTATGGTGCAATTCTGGAGGCTCAGCGACTGGGTGTAAGTATTCCGCACGATGTCTCAGTCATGGGATTTGATGACCTGGCGCTCTCTCGCCATTTACAGCCATCGCTCACGACAGTGCATGTTCCTACGCGGGAGATGTGGTGTAAGGCCGCTGATACCCTGTTCGCTTTAATGAAAGGCAAGGAGGCACCCAGAGCGGTAGAGATAGAGGTCAACCTCGTTGTTCGTGAATCCACCTCCGGTCCGAAGACGGCAAAGTGAGTGCGTTGATTGACCTTACGTACCGATCGCTTACTCAACTAAACGGACACTTATGACCAGAAAAGTAAAGAATGCGGTAGCGATGGTTCAGCCATAAAATGTAAAGGTTTACATTATGATGGGTTTTGGGCACAATAAAGTTAAGAGAACACCACTAAATACGAGCGGACATACTGTGCCTGAAGCTGCCATCCATCATCCCGATCAACGAGCCTTGCACGATGAACTCGCTCTTGAGTTAGAGGGCGATTTCGATTTCAGCTCTGCTGGCATTGCAATGTACACCAGTGATGCTTCAAATTATCGTCAAATTCCATTAGGCATTGTTTACCCTAACAGCAGTGACGATGTCGTTACCGCCGTGCGCGTCTGCAGAAAGCACAAGACCCCTGTTTTGATGCGGGGCGCGGGAACCTCGCAGAACGGACAATGTGTCAACGAAGCAATAATCCTAGATTGTTCACGGCATTTGACTAATGTGCTCTCCATAGACGTTGAAAATCAAGTGGCCGAAGTTGAGCCAGGGGTGATATGCGATGAGCTTAAACGACAAGCTGAACAGTTCGGGCTGACATTTGGCCCTGATCCGGCGACACACAGCCGATGTACTCTTGGCGGCATGATTGGAAACAATTCTTGTGGCCCGCATTCAATGATGGCCGGAAAGACGGTTGAGAATGTACTAGAGCTTGAAGTGTTAACCGCTGATGGAGAGCGTTTTTGGATTGGTAAAACCAATGAACAAGAGTTCAACAGAATTACCGCTAAAAACGATCGACAAGCAGAGATCTATGGCGAATTGGCGTCTATTAGGGATGAATATGCGAGTGAGATACGGAACCGATATCCAACAATCAAACGCCGTGTTTCGGGTTATAACCTAGATCAGTTACTTGAAGAAAATGAATTCAATGTTGCACGAGCACTTGTTGGTTCGGAAGGTACATGTGTCACCGTTCTACGAGCCAGATTGCGACTGATAAAGAACCCGGCCTTTAAAAGACTAATCGTTCTCGGATTTAAGGATATTTATTCGGCCGGTGATTGTGTACCGAGCGTCATGCCATTTTCCACTATCGCAATGGAAGGATTGGACTGGGGGATTATTGGTGGATTGATCGATAGAAAACTTAAACAACGAGAGGTTGCTCTGCTACCGGAAGGGCGCGCATGGCTGTTGGTCGAGCTTGCCGACTCAGACACTCAATCGCTAAACCAGCGATGTGAGGAATTCGAGCGGACAATGCAAAGTTCAGATCATGTGAGTTCTGTATTGCAAGTGATTGACGACGACGCGACCGATGCAATATGGAGTATCCGCGAGCAAGGGGCTTCGGCAACTTCCATGAGTTTGCATCCGGGAGATCCCGACCCGATTGTTGGCTGGGAAGATAGCACCTATTGTCAATACGGGTCCGTTTCCGCTGTGTCTTTCCAACCTTCTTTAATGATCTCGCCTCGAACAAGCTCATGAAGAAGGTGCGTCCGCTGGGGGTCATAGCTGGAATGAATACATTTGGATATGTTAGAGGCAACCCTCTAACTCGGACTGACAAGTACGGCCTTATGGATTGGGGGTTGGGAGGCGGTAGTTGTTGCAACAACTCCTCACGAACGCAATGGGTAATAGTTGGTGGTACATCCGAAGATGGAACTGGCGTTTGGATGCCACTACAATCAGGGGATTGTACCGGTCTAACGAGTGACTGTGATGGTATGTCGTGTGGAGGTGGCTTTTATCGTGCAAGTAACATACAAGTCAAATTCTTAGGAGCAATCACTTGTGAGGACGACGAAAACAGTCAACATGATGGTGAAAGCTGCTCATTTGCTGGGGAAGATAGAAGATGGACACCAAACCAAAGTGGAAACGATGCTCAATCGCCTGCATCAAAGGGCGCTGCTACGGGAAATAATCCCCCTAGCCCGAATTATCCATGGTTAGCAGCTCCGTAGAACAACAATATTTTAGTTTAACCGGTAAAGTCGACATGATCGAAAATGAAAGTTATGTACAGGAACTACCGCCAAGTGCGTTATTGTTATCACGTTGAATGACTAGTAAAACAATCTCAGTAGCTGTAGCAATATTTGCGGCACCCATCGGATTTGGTTTGTTATTCGCAATTGGATTGAGGGAAGGTAATCATGATTTTGGAGTTCAGAATCCAATTGTGCTATTCGTAACTGGTTACTTCATTGGCCTTGTCCCCGTTCTAACTGTTGGACTGCCTGTTTTTCTTTTCATGCTTCGTAATAACTACGTCCGCTGGTGGACTGTTTTAACGGCAGGATGCTGTATCAGTATGGTATTCGCACTACTTCTCGGAACCTCCACATCGATAATTAATGACGTTCAAATTTTCATTAAATATGGTGCTACTGTATCCGTTATTTTATTTGTTACGTATAAATTTATGCTCGCAAATTCACAAAAAAAAGAAAAGTAGCACTCAGAAAATCGAACGACTAAGGCTATCCAATTCTACTGGGAACTTTTTTTCATGGTGCGTTGATAGCTTTTCATGCAAAGGTCAGTGGGAAGATCTTTGGCAGCCAGGTGTTAAAACTGGATTTGACGAGTTTAACATAAACACTGATGGTATATGGGATAGGTTATTTAACACTGGCTTTGTTGACGCATTAAAGAAATGATGTAATGAAATTAACTAACAGCCAACTGCTAAATTTTGTTTTAGCATCTTTACTATTTGCTTTAGTGTTTTTTGATATTTTCGCTGTGCTGCCAAGCTTGTATGGAACTTCCTACTATTTATTTTCGTTGCCCTATGGCTCTGCACAACAAACGATACTATGGGTTTCGTTGCTAATTATTGCAATAGATCGGTTGTTTCAAGCTGAGGGCGCACTGAGATATATTTTAAAAATAGTATCGAATATTATTGGAATAGCATTGTTGATCTTTATATCATTCAGATTATTTCGTATTGTAATATTTATATTCGGTGGTCATGTTGTGGTTATCCATGATGATATCTCTAGTGTGTTTGCTGAAACATCTATTGCGTTAATTACGTTAGCTATACTCTGGGCTCTTATATTTATTTCATTAATACAGAGCATTCAGCAATACAAACATTCATAATATGTAGCTGGTGCCACCGACACTACAACTACTTTCGAGACTATAAAAACAGCAACGGCAGATCTCATCGAGTACGCTTTGGAGCTCATCATTGGATAACACTTCGCTTGGCCGTTTTTCGCCACAGGGCGGTACTCAGATACAAGTAGACACTATCGAGTATAGTAGTTGGAGGATAGCCGTCAATTAAATCCGTACTAATCATATTTCTACGGATTATCACATCGAAGGATGCAGTAATTAAAAATGTATCCTTCGAAATAGGGCGAAAACGGTTCTAGGCTAGTTTCGCGAATTGTTATAGACACTTCCCGTTCCAATACTTGACATAGTCATCGTACGCTTCGCGCGTTGTCAAGAAATTCACATGCTGAGTCACATTAAGTGTGTGACATAGCAATGTTTCTACACCAGATCTTCGCGCTTTCTCCATGCGATGATGTCCATCAATAAGTAAGCGCCTCACCGATCACAGGTTTTAATGCGTCCTCAACTGTGCTACGCAGCGAATGGCTTACGGAGTTGGGAAAGTGGCGTAACGCTCTGCGATTGCCTCTGGCGTAATCGCCCAGGGCAGCAAGGCATCGATGTCGTCTGCCGTTTTTACGTTGGGTAACTCTGCCAGCAGAACACTTAAATACTTTTGCGGGTCGTGATTGTTTGCCCGTGCTGTCTCAATCATACTGAACACACGAGCAGTGGATTCTGCTCCTGCTTCGGTGTCGGCGAAGAGGAAGTTTTTTCTAGCGATGGCGATAGTTTTTGCCACGTGCTCGGACTTTATGTTCGAGATCGGTAAGCGAGGATCATGGCAATACGTTTGCAGCTCTCGTGCGTGTTTCAATAAATACGCAAGCGCATCGGTGGTGCCCGCGTGGCGCACACCTTCGCATTGTATTTTCTCTGCCCACCTAATGAATGAGCTCCACAGCGGGATTGCTTTTTCTTGGCGAGCCTTGAGTCGCTGTGCAGGATCCAGATCTTTGATGTCGCGCTCTATCGCGTATAAAGCGTTATAGCGCTTTAAACCTTGGCTGGCGATGGCCATCGATGATTGGTTTTTCTTCTCTTTGCTGAGCTTTTCATGAACACTACGAAAACGTCTGCGCGCATGGTCGTTGCACAACGCAACGCCGAGTTGGTTTTTCTGCACCGTTAAGTTGAAGCTACTCGCACCATCACACACCAACGTGCCTTTGAAGTTATCCAGTAGGCTGTAAGCGGCTTTGGCTGATTTTGTCGGCTTGTAATCCACCAACACCACTGGTTTGTCTGGGGGACCACCGCGACGTATCCATAATGCGCTTTGTGTGTTCGGGTTGTCTTCAGCGGTCTTTAGCACCCGGATGCGCGTGTCATCGCTCATGGCAATGTCGTAGCTAAAAAACGCATCCATTAGGTTATTCAACACCGGTTGGAATACCTCACTGCCGCCGATAAACCAACGTGCCAGTTTGGTTCGAGAAAGCTCTAGCCCGTCTCGGGCCGCCATTTTCTCTTGTCTATACAGCGGCAACCCGTCCAGTAGCTTGGATACCATCGTGTGGGCGATCATGACCGGTGTTACTTGCGCACCGGGTAAGGGGTGGGCTGGCATCGGCGCGTTCTTCGCGCACTCCTTGCAACCACAGGCATAGCGCCCACGGATATGTCGCGCCACAAAGTACTGACGCGGTACGATAGAGAGTTGCTCATTGATGTCTTCGCCAATGCGTTCTAACAACCCACCGCAGCTATCGCACTGGCGCTCGTGCTCATCAAGTTCGTGTTCAATATCCACTCGGGGTAGATGATCAGGTATGGCCTTGCGTTTGTTTTTGCGAGTCCGCGTATGAGGTTTAACCTCAACAACGTCCTCGTCTTCTTCTTCTGACTCGCTCTGATCGATGAGCTCTGCTTCGTTCAGAAAAGAGAGCTGATTGGGGTTGAAGCGTTCGGAGCGTTTGCCGTACTGTTGTTGTAACAGTGCGCGAAGGCGTTCTTCGAGTGTTTCTATTTTAAGTGATTTGGTCTGAACGCTTTTGCGCAGTTGTTCATTCTGCTGATCTTTCTGGGCGAGTTCTTTTTCTTGCGTCGCGAGCAGTTGTTGATGAACACGTTGCTGTTGTTGCAACGACGCTATTAGCGTATCGCGTTCGTCTTTTATGTCTGAGGGTTGCCCGTCCATGGGCATAGATTATAGCGTGTTTTTTATTCTTTAAACACTGTGGGCAAAGCTTAACTGGCGATGTGGGCGCATACCATTTAAGTTGTAACCATCAATGAGTTGATCGAGCTGCTCGTGAGTTAACAGCAGCGCATCACCTTCAAACCAGTCAGGCCAATGGAAGCGTTGTTTCTCGAGTCGCTTATATAAAAGCCAAAATCCGTTACGGTGCCAGATCAACAGCTTCACCTTGTCGCGTGCTTTATTGGAAAACACATACAAGCACTGATCTCCCGGGTCTCGCTCCAAGTGCTCGGTAACAAGATTTGATAAACCTTGGATTTGTTTCCTCATGTCCACCGGGTGACGATAGATAAACACCTGCTCGGGCAGCCAACGTGCGCAGTTCATATACCCGAATGTGAGTTTACGATGGTTAGTGTGATGCCACTGCCAACAGAGAGCGTGATTGTGGCAACGCCTTGATCTGCAGGCAGCACTGGGGGCGGGTTTTTCACGTGAACAGGTTTAAAGGCTGACTGCTGTGTGTCGTTTTTAAATTGAGCGCCAGCAGTGCTCAATCGACGTTTCCATTTACCAAACGAGGCAAAGCCGATGTCTTGCTGTTGGCAGAATGCTTTGATACTCAAATCGGAATGTTGTTGTTGCTCAATCAGATCGGCCCATTGCTCACGGGTCATGCGAGGACGCATTTTACTCATTAGTTATCTCTTCAGTTTGTGGAGGTGGAGCTGAAGAATCGGTTATGCTGAGGATATTGGCAACATGTGCTCGATGCATCGCTTACTTATCAACCGCTTTCAACGGTGTGTATTAATTTGTGTGATTTGAAGTAAAATACTTACGTAAAAGGTGTGAGTCTACA
>ENA-ORXR01001139-ORXR01001139.1-marine-metagenome-genome-assembly--contig:-NODE-1139-length-29723-cov-18.620219_pt1 | contig 29723 bp, 23 predicted proteins | sample MGYA00237866_ERZ511479 | MGnify/ENA metagenome assembly ERZ511479
TCTCAGTGTATGGACATTGGCGGGTTTCTGAATGCTGGTTTTTCGCAGTGTTTGCCTGAACAGGTATTGAATGGCACCAAGGCACCGACCATAATTGAGCAAAGTGCTTTCTGATTGACCATTTAACCTAATGTTGGTTAATAATCGTTGATAGGTTGCATTAAATGCTGGAACTTCAGCACAGGCTCTTTGAAGTACTGTTTTTTTTCATAACTTTAAATTTTACTAATTAATAATATATCTAAAGGTAACCTATAGAGCAGAAAATGCTTTAGTTACCTTTAGGTTTTGTGCAACAATAAGTAAGACAGCATATCTGCTTCATTCGTCGCAGAGACGCAGCTTACTATCATACGTTGGGTGTAATAAAAAAAACAAAAAAATGAATAAACAAAGAATTGATAAAGACCTTGCAAATATTTTAGAATATTTAATAAATAAAGAGACTGAAATTGATGGTTTGATATCTAAAGTCCATAAGGATTATAAATTAAGTGCTAAAAATTTATATAGGTATCTTATTCTACGAAGTTTCGATTTGAGAAAATATCATGATAGTCTTTCCGACCTTGGTGTTTCCTCATTGAGAACAGCCGAAGGATATGTATTGAGCAATCTTTATCATGTAGTCAAAAATTTGAATCTTATCCATAATGTTCCTTTTGAATTTAGTCCTGAAATAGAACTGATAGGTTATAAAAAGAGTAAAAAACTATTAAAAAAACATGCAAACAGTCTTTTTAATGAAAAAGCTAAGAAGCATTTTACAGAAATAATGGTTACGCTCCCCAACGAAGCTGCTGATGACAGAGAAATTATTCGAAATATGGTATTGAGCGGTATGGAAATCGCCAGAATAAATTTAAGCCACGGTGATATCAATATATGGAGTAAAATGGTGAAAATAATCCATGAAGTCCAAAAAGAAAGCAAACAGAAAGTTAAAATCTACATGGATTTATCTGGTCCTAAAATTAGGACTTCTGCAATAGAAATACATGGAAAAAAAGGGAAGATTAAAAATAGTATTCCAATAAAGATAGGTGAGCAGATTATTCTGACCAAAGAAGAAACATTTGGAAAAAAATCCAAATTCGGCAAATTGAGCGAGCAATTAGAAAAAGCAGAAGTCGGAGTATTACTCCCTCAGATAATTGATGATGCAAAAATAGGCGATATCGTTTTGTTCGATGATGGAATGATAAATTCGAAGATAATTGGTAAATATGAAAACAAGTTGGAAATTGTTATCACAGCTTGTTATAAAACGAAACTGTCTTCGAATAAAGGAATTAACCTACCCAATACAATACTTAACTTACCTGCTTTAACAGAAAGAGACATTGAAAATCTACCGTTCATCTGCGAAAATGCGGATATAGTAGGATATTCTTTTGTGAGAACAGGTACTGATGTTCAAAAATTATATAAAGAACTAAAAAAGTACAACGGTGAAAAACTTGGTGTTGTATTTAAAATTGAAAATCAAGAAGCTTTTGAAAACTTACCCGAAATTTTACTTGAAGGCATGTTGCATAACAACATTGGAGTAATGATAGCGAGAGGAGATTTAGCAGTAGAAATAGGTTTTGAACGGATTTCAGAAGTACAAAATCAGATTTTATGGTTGTGTGAAGCCGCCCATATCCCTGTAATTTGGGCAACACAGGTTCTTGAAAACCTTGCTAAAACAGGTATTCCAACAAGAGCCGAAGTAAGTGATGCAGCCCAAGGGGCACAAGCCGAATGTGTAATGCTTAATAAGGGACCATATATTAACGATGCAATAAGAGTATTGAAAGACATTTTGACCAGGATGGAGGGTCACTCTTTCAAGAAAAAAAATGAACTCAGAGTACTCAATGTTGCTAAAAATTACTTGAACAAATCAATGAAATAATACTACGCCCAATAAATGCATACATGGTGCGACAAGCAAAGTCGCTTTTTAATACTGTTAAATTACAGAATAACAACAACTTACAATGAGTTGTTCAATGTAAATTTAACCCTGTGTACTGCCACAGGTTTTCTACTTCGGCATGCGTCATGAGTAATTGTGAGGTGTGAAGCCCGAAGAACAACAAAGCGCTCCTCTTGGTAAGAGAGATAAGCCGAGTTCGTGAGAACAAAGCGAACCACTAGTAGTTTGTGGTGAGCGGAAGTGAAATAAATGATACGTGTAATGTAAGCAACAAAATATGCTGAATAAACTAGAAGGTAAACGAATGTTGCGTTATCTTTACAACAGACAAAAGGGCTACTGCCCAATTTGTCAGCTAACTATCAATGCTCAAACAGGCTGGAATGCACATCATCTTACTCCTAAACACCTAGGTGGTAAGTGGACAATTGAAAATCTCGTGCTTTTACATCCTGTTTGTCATATTCAAGTTCATCAAAATCCTTCGGTAGCTGCTGCGCTGACCATAAGCGTTAACTGCTCTGGCCTTTAAGAATTGTCCGCATGATTTAGCAAAATGGATGATTGAGCAAGGAGCTGACATTAATACCAAAGATAGTAGTGGTAGAACACCATTATTTGAGAGAGCTGGATGGAAAGATGGGAATATTGAAAGTCTTTTAGAATTAGGTGCTGATGTAAACATATCAGATAAATACGGAAATACACCACTTCATTCTGCAGCCAGTTCATTCGCTACTGACAGTGCTAAAAAACTAATCGACTTTGGGGCAAATTTAAAAGCACAAAACAACGATAGTTTAAATTCTTTAGAATATGCACTTAAATTATGTCAAAATGCAAAAATCGAAGACGCTTTAGAGTTATCAAAAGTGTTTTTGAAAATTGGATTAAAACCGTCACCGAACATGCGAAAATTCATACAAGACATTGGTGAAAGTTTTGAATTTTATAGATTAAGATTTAATAAAGATAAAGTCAATCAAGTTAGTGATGCATTAAATGAGTTATACAAATTATTTAATGTAATCCCCGTTGAAAGAAGAGTCATGCACGATGGACAAGCTCCGATAAGTATTAACTCCAGTTCTTGGCAAGAGCAACATGAAGAATTATGGAATTATTTAGTCCCTTCGAATGGCCCTGCTCAAACAATTCAAGGAGAGTTGATTAGAGTGTCTGGACGTATTTCGAATGAGCTAAATGGCAATGGTGGTATTAATTGGATGATGACTATAAAATGATGGCAGATGAATTTCTAAATTATTTACAGCAAGGAAACCCTATATTAGACGAGCAATTAGCTACTTTAAAATCACTGGTAAAAGAGATTAAATTAAGAAGAGGGAAACCGGATTTAATGGCAGAAGCAGCTGTTCAATGGGTTCAGCAAAATCCAGAACCACTCAAGATGAAAACACCAAAATACACTAGATAAAAGAGCATAACAATGTGTATAACCAATTGCCGCACAAAGCTTTCGCACAAGCCAAAGCAAAAGGTCATACACTTATCGTTACCATTAATTAAAAAGGACTCTGATTAGAGTAAGTTCTTTGATGGCTTTTTTAAGATTTACACTAATTGATTATCAAAAAAAATGAAATTTCCTCAAAATTTGAGAAAAGAAATACATGACGAAAATTTAAAATATTTGTATACTACTAATCACAAACTAACATTTAAAAACCTGAGTTCGATTATTCTTGTTTGTATAAAAGTTTGATTTACAATAAAGAAGATGTAGATCAACTCGATTACTGGATTAATTTATAGAATTCATTCAGCAATCGCGTTAATTTCATTCGATGTAACCCGTTACATCTTCATAAAATTGCCTTATTATTGCAGAACGTTTCTATAAATTATACTGCACAATAATAATCGAACTCAGGTTAAAAGGTTTTCTAAAACAGCAAAACGTTAAAAAATAAAGAATATGAAAAATTTAATAGGAATTGATCAAGCACAAGCCAAAGAACTAAGTGAAAAACTGAATCTACTATTAGCGGATTACCAAATATTTTATCAAAATCTTAGAGGTTTACATTGGAATATTAAAGGAAAAGAATTTTTTGAATTGCATGTGAAGTTTGAAGAGTTATATAATGATGCAGTTATCAAGGTTGATGAAATTGCTGAAAGAATCTTAACTCTTGAAGCAGAACCTTTTCATATATTTTCTGATTATCTAGAAAATTCTCAAATTAAAGAAGAAAAATCTATTACCAATGGCATTGAGGGCGTAAAAATAGTAGTCAAGAATTTTTCAACAATAATTATTCTTGAAAGAGAAATCCTAAGTCTCGCGGGAGAAGCAGAAGATGAAGGAACTGCAAGTTTAATGAGTGACTATATTTCTCAAACTGAAAAAACTTTATGGATGCTTAATTCATATTTGCAGTAAAAATAAACTAATGGTAACAATATATATGACGGAAGACTACCCTTCGGGATAGTCCTTCGCATATAATTAGTGTTCGCTACAACTAAAAAAAATGAAATCAATTAGCATATTCGAAATATTTAAAATAGGAGTCGGACCTTCAAGTTCACATACTTTAGGTCCTTGGAAGGCTGCTTTACAATTTGTAAAGGATTTAGATGGTAAATCAGTAGAAAGCATCCAAATCCAATTATATGGCTCGTTGTCAAAAACAGGAATTGGACATGCAACGGATATTGCAGTTCTTCTTGGTTTAATGGGATTTAATCCAAAAGAAATCGATACGAAAAAAATCAACTCAATTGTTCAAACTATCAAAAACACCAAGCAAATAAATATAAATTCCAATACGATATCATTCAATTTTGAGCAAGATATTCTGTTTGAACAAATATCTCATCAACTTCACCCAAACACGCTTAAGTTTACTGCATTTTCCAAGACAGAAGTGATTAAAGAAGAACTATTTGCATCAGTTGGTGGAGGCTTTATTGAGTCACCTAATAGGATAGCTGAAACTAAAGACCAAAAAAAATTACCCTACCCCATAAATAAATCCAATGACATTTATGAATACACCAAGCAACATTCATGTAGTATCTCAGATATTGTATTTCAGAATGAAATGGCATTAAGAAGTGTAGAAGAAATCGATTCTAATATAGAAGAAATTTTAGATGTTTTTTTGGAATGTATTTTTGAAGGTTGCACTACAGATGGCATACTTCCTGGGGGACTAAATGTAAGAAGAAGAGCAAAGGCTTTATGTGACAAACTTTTAAATGGCGCATCTTTTGAAACCCTTGAAGGTTGGCTTGAGGCTGTAAAAAAAGCCCCCAAAGACTTTAACTCTATCAATAAATGGGTAAGTTGTTTCGCTCTTGCTGTTAATGAGCAAAATGCAGCAATGGGACGCGTTGTTACCTCTCCCACTAACGGAGCAGCGGGTGTTATTCCTGCAGTACTGATGTACTATTATTTATTTTGTGATTATCAAGGCAAAGATTACATTAAGAAATTTTTATTGACTGCAGGCGAAATAGGTTGCTTATTCAAAAAAGGAGCGACTATTTCTGCTGCCGTGGGTGGATGCCAAGCGGAAATAGGGGTCTCCTCCGCAATGGCAGCGGCAGCGCTTACAGAAGTGTTAAAGGGAACACCAGCACAATGTTTAATGGCAGCAGAAATAGCTATGGAACATCATTTAGGACTAACCTGCGACCCAGTCAAAGGCTTGGTTCAAATACCATGTATTGAAAGGAATGCAATGGGGGCAATGAAGGCAATTACCGCGGCTAATTTAGCATTGGAAGGGAATCCAAAACTTTCAAAAGTTTCGCTCGATTCTGTAATTAAAACAATGTGGGATACTTCTATCGATATGAACAGTAAATATAAAGAAACTTCAGAAGGAGGATTAGCTATTAATGTGTCCGTCATTACTCCTGAATGCTGAAAAAAGAAAGCTATAGCGAATAAAGGCTAAATTGTCAATAGCCTCCATACTTCGGCTACTGCATTTAGCCGAGACGTTAGCGTCAATTGACAAAAATACAAATGTGACGTTTGAAAGAAACACTAAAAGAAGAAAAGCGGTTCTAAAGTATTTTAAGTTTGTTGAAGATGAAATACTAGATAAAGATAAAGATAAAGAATCAGATTCTGAAAGGAAATTAGAAATTAAAATTTGATTCAATGGCTTTTTTGATGCGCTGTATGTAACTTTTATTAGCAACATAGAGTTAAAAATAATAGTTCATACAATTTTCGTCACTACTGAGTGCGACTCCTTTGACCCCGGTTTTACCATATAGTCAAATATTGAATTACGTAAACTATAGCCTAAAAAGTTGCATGGAGTATTTAATAAATTAAGTTTAAAAAATAGAATACTGTATTTCAGATGATAAAATATATATCTCTTACTTTATTATTATTAGGTTTTCTTGAGACATCGGCTCAATATGAGAAGATTGATAGTTTACAATTCTTATTGATAGCAACTAGCCCAGACACCATTAAGATTGATGTTTATAGAAAACTTTCCAATGAATATGCACATATTAATATCGATACCAGCTATCAATACGCTGAGCTTTCGTATGATCTTGCAAAAAAAAATAATTATAAAAAGCGAGAGGCCTTAGCCCTGATTTCAATAGGATCCTTGCATTACGAGCAGGGAAATCATGTTGAGGCCAAAGAAAATTTCAATCAAAGTCTTGACATCAGTAAAGCGCTTAAAGATACTTCACTCATGGCCAGAATTAGTAATGATTTGGGGCTTGTTCATTGGAGGTTATCGGAAGATATAGAGGCGCTTCATAATTTTCAGAAAGCATATAATTGGGCTCAAATTAGTAAGAATTCTCATATATATATATCTGCAGTCGGCAATATTGGTTTGATTAATTGCGATTTAGGACGGCTAAAAGAAGGCATAAAATATTTTGAGGAAGCGGTTGCCTTATTCCAAGAAAATAACAACAAAAATGGAGAGGCCATTGGTACAATGAATATAGCCTGGTCATATCAGAAAATGAAAAAATATGATTTAGCTTTAAAAGTGTATCAAAAAACAATAGATATGATTTCTATTGAGGAAAACCCTCCTTTGATTGCTCAGATTTATATTAATATTGCCATTATTTTATCTGAGCAAAACAAGAACGATGAAGCCCTCCTATCCTTAGATAAAGCTATAGCTATTTGTAGTAAATTTGGGCTCAGTGACATAATGTTGGGTTCTCGACTCGTAAAAACAAAAGCATTGTTAGGAGTTGGTCGAAATATGGAAGCGGTAGCTATTGCAAAAGAGAGTGTCGAGCAAGCAAAACTAAAAGGTTTAGAAGATTTATTTCCTGATTTTTATGGAGAAATAGCAAAAGCCTATAAAGCGGAAGGAAATGCCAATGAAGCGTTTGATTGGTTACAGAAATATGCAAGCATGAAGGACAGTTTGTTTGAAAAGAATAGCCAAAAGGAGATAGCCCAACTTGAAATCAGTTTTCAAAGCAAGCAAAAAGACATAGAAAACGATTTATTGAAAAAAGAGAAAGAAAGCCAGAGTCTCGTGATTCAGCAACGTACCCGAATAGCAATGGGGGTGGGATTGACTATGATATTGCTGGGTATTATTGCCTTTCAACTGTTTTTGACAAAGCGAAAAGCAAAACGGATAAATTCAAAGTTGGAAGAAATGGTAAAGAACAGAACGAAGGAGCTTGAGGAAACGAACAAACGACTTTTACTATCCAACGATGAACTGCAGAGTTTCGCTTTTATTGCTTCCCATGATTTAAAAGAACCTTTGCGAAACATAGGTAGTTTTATTACCCTTATTAAAAGGCGAATTGAACAAAAAAAATATGAATCTTTAGATGAATACATTCAATTTGTTGAAAAAGGCAACCAGCAAATGGTTGATTTGGTTGAAGCGCTTTTGGAATATTCCAAGATGGACTTTTTGCCAACAGAAACCGACCATCACACTGATATTTCGAAAGAAATATTTAATGTATGCGAATTGTTGAGAGATTCATTTTCGCAAAGGAATGTTCAACTTTTTGTAGATGACATTCCAAATTTCCATTACAATCCTTTTGTGGTTAAAACGATATTGAAAAACCTTATTGAGAATGCGGTAAAATACAATAAAAGCGAGTCTCCAATTATTCGTATTTCTTCTAATAATGAAGGAGGTAGGTTTAATTTAATCGTCTCAGACAATGGAATAGGAATAGCTCCTGAGCACCATCAAAAGATATTCGATATGTTTGTCCGATTGAATAGTCGTGAGGAATATAACGGATCAGGTATGGGACTTGCCTTTTGCAAAAAGATATTGATGAACAATGGAGGCTCTATCTCTGTTGAAAGTGAGGAAGGGAAAGGGAGTAAATTTAAGGTGACATTGCCCGTTTTTGAAGGGTAAATAGAATTGCTAAACCCGTTAGACGCACAATGCAATAACCGTTTTCATTTTCCCCAAAACCTTTAAAAGAAAAAAAATCATTTCCCACATTGAATTAAATTTAACCATGCTTTCGCAGACGCAAAAGACCTATATCAAGTCATTTCCTGTCGCATCACAGTCCATTACGCTTGATTTGGAGGGTTCTGTGAAAGTGGAGGAATGGGGGGAGGCATTTATCCATATACAGGCTATAGTTTCTCGATACTCAAGAATGTTGGGATTGAAGCTGTTAATTGCACAATTGGCAAAAGGCACTAAAGGCATGTTTGTGTAGGTTTTCGAACTATCCAATAGAGCATTTAAATACTAATTACGATCTTTCATTTCTTCTGCTCTACTATTTTGTTCCAGTTGAGTGATTTTCTTTGTTTCTTTTTGATGATTTTGTCGACGGCTAAAGTCATGGAGCAGAAATCAAGATACGCCTGACTGTGGCCTGGCTAATATATTTCGCACCTTCAGTACCGGATGCAAGGGATGTATCCAGTCATTTCAAACTTTACAGAGTACTAGGTACAATGCCCAGACAAAACCAAAAACTAATTTATCTTGGATTCTACCCATTCTATGATTCCTGTAATATGATTGATATGATTATTTTTTTCGTTTAACATAAGTTCATTCAAATCCAATAATAGCTTTTTAAAAATAGCCTCTTTTTGTGATTTTGAATGATAAACTTTTACTTTACAAATCCCTTTTATAAAACATTTTTCGAGTTCAAAATATCTATTTTTAGATTTGAAGAAGTAAGCGGCGCTTTTTGATAAATGAGGAATAGAGATTAAATTTCCAAGATCATAATGGATCATAATTCTCAGAATATTATTACTAACAAGAACAATGTAATACGGATTATTCCGTTGAATTTCATATAGCTTATTACTCCACTCAAGGCTCTGTTCCAGGTTCCCGTTAAGAAAAAACAATTTTGAAATGTAAAAAATTATTCTGGATTTAAAGTTGGGATGGATAATATTTTCATACCATTCCAATTTTTCTCGAATTTCAGGAAATTTATCATTAAACTCATCGCAATTCTTTGTAATGTTATAATAGCTGAGCTTGATACTTGCTTGCATACCAAAGGTTCTGGACTTTTGCAGTATTGACAAATGTTCATCGTTTTCTAATACAAGTTTGTCAAAGTGAACCACCATTCTCAAATACCCTTCAAGGTCACCAATCGTCAATACAGCATGCAGGTAGTTACTAAGACATGACGATAGCACATGATAATCATTGCGGTTTGGAGAACTTGTTTTCTTTGCATGTTCCCAACCTTTTAGAGCATATATGCTTGCTTTGTGATAGTCACATACGCCTAAGTAAATAAGACACTTAATTTCATAATACAAGCCTTTTGCTAAATCAGATTTTGCATTTGATTCATTCTTCAATAATGGATGATCTAAAAAATCCAGCATGATTTTATCTTCCAGTCTGCCATCTGCAAATTTGTATCCCAGACCAAGCACTTTAACAGCTAGTGTTGAATACTCATTTAAGTTCTTTGCCAGCATTTGGTAGTAACTGTATTCTTCTTTCGATTTTAGTATTTTTTCTATCATTTCATCTTCCGATGCTTCAAATAGGATTAAAGATTCAGCTCTTTTTAGTAGGTAACATACCTGATCAAATTCATGATCTACTATTGCTTGTTTTTTTAAAGCCTTAAATTTTCTAATCGCTTTTCTGTATAGACCCTTTTCCTGTAGAGTTATAAGCTCAATAACGCCATTAAAATACACCTGTCTCTGCCCACGGTTAGAGTGCTTTAAACATTTTAGAATTGATTTAATCAGATGGAACTTTGTATCTCTTAATTGTTCCTTACTAAGATTTAGCGCTCCTTGTAACTTTTCCTCGTCATAGAAGGATTGTTTTTTTACTTTCTCAAACATATGACTGAAGACATCGCTCTTCCTATTCTCTTTATTGAGGTATAACCGAAACATTCTTAATTCGTAGGGATTAAGTGAATGAACTAATCTGAATAAATCATACTTCTCGCTATTTGGTGTTTGTTTGTTCAAATCAATTAAAATTTAATAACAATTAGCCTGGAATAAATACAATAGGCATTAGGTAATTTCTAAAACATCCTCCAGTTTACCTGAATTCATTAATTCATTACAAATGTACAATATTGAATGTGCATTCAACAAGACGGCACTTTGTTTTTATTTAAAAACATGACTACCAGTTGTATATAAAACAAAAACAACTATTAGGTTAACAGGTTTGGTTTCAATTTGGTTTAAAAAATTGTTTTTGTTTGCTTCGTCCGATTTGCTAAATTTAATAGTTCAAACCAAAATATACTAGTTAGATAACATATAATCAAGTATGGTTGCTTTATACTCTTATGTAAAGGGGATCATCAGCATCTTTTCAAGTTATCCTAGAAGTATATGAAATTGTAGATAGAATATTACATTCCATTCTCCGTGTTTTATACTGGAATACCCTTAAACGTGATAGGATATAGCCATTGATTACTTACTAATAATGATGCACGTATTTTATCGTTAATGTCGTTCAGTCAGCTGATTAGGCATCCGAAATAAGGAATAAATGATCTTTCGCTACCCTAATTATTAAACGATTTTTTCTTGACCAAAGCTAAAAAAAATGAAAACAGTTGCCACTTTTCTTGTAACAACATTATTGATTATTCAAATTATCAATGCTCAATCTTATGTTTCCTTTAATTCCAATCAGGTTCAATTCAAACAACAAGAAATTGATGTTGATAACACCCCTCAGACTTTAAAAAACAACATGGATCCGACTTGTGGTAGCTGCATTACCATCATAGGAAATAATGTAGTACCTAATCCTGATATGGAAGCTCAAAACCCGGTTATTTGTAACAATCCAGGAATCAATGGGGAAATGTTCCTTGATATTTCTTCGATTGACAGTTGGATAGGAGCAACACTTTCAACAGGTCCAAACGCGGGTATAACGCCAGACCATTGGTCGAGCTGCCCAGGAACAAATGTTTCAACACCCAGTCCAGGATGTGGAGGACAGGCAATAGGTTTTTATACCACCGGTCTTGGGTTTAGTATACTCGAATGGGTTCAGGCACCACTTACTCAAACGCTCGTTTCAGGGAAAAAATACTGCTTATCTTTTGACGCCTTTTCCAACCCATTTACCGGTTTTGGTCCGGCTGATGGTTTAAGTGTACTCCTTTTACAAAATCAATTGGATCTGGATGTTTGGATTCCGACTGGGAGTATCCCTTTTACACCTGTATATGAGCACCCATCTGGTTCGATTATACCAACTACTTGTAATCGATACGGAATTACCTTTACTGCCACAGGGAATGAAAATTGGATTGCATTTGGAAACATAGATCCCTTGAATACCGTTGTTACTTCCGGAGCTTTTTTTTCTTATGTTGCTATAGACAATGTTTCCGTTGTAGAAATTGAAGAGGGCATAGAAGTTACCGTAACACAAGTAGGCTCCACTTGCAGTGGACAACCCGGGTCCGCAACAGCAGTACCCAACGGAGGAACAGCACCCTACACTTACAACTGGGACAACGGTCAAACAACCGCAACAGCTACCGGTCTTACCAGTGGAACACATACCGTTACCATTACAGACTCAGCTGGTTGCTCCGGTGTAGGTTCCATCACCATTTCAGGATCAGTCTCCCTATCAGTTGCAGTAAGTTTAGTAGCGGATGTAGATTGCTTTAATAACAGCACAGGTTCAGCTACAGCAAATGTAAGTGGTGGTACGCCCGCTTACACCTACTCATGGGACAATGGAGAAACTACTCCAACTGCGATCGCTTTGAATGCAGGCACGCACATTGTAACCGTATCAGATACAGGAGGTTGTTCCGGAACAGGTAGTATTACCATCAACCAACCAAGCGCTTTGGGGATTACACTTACTGCAACCAGCTCAAACGATTGCTCAACAACGTGTACAGGAGAGATATCCACAACCCCGGCAGGAGGAAGTGCACCCTACCAATATACTTGGAGCAACGGCGCCATCACAGGCACGGTCACAGGGCTTTGCTCCGGTTCTTATATCGTTACGATAACAGATTCTAATGGTTGTACAGTAATCGACTCTGCTATAGTTATTGCAGTTGGGAAGATAGAAGTGTTAACAGATGTGACAGATGTTAGTTGTGGTGTGGCAAATGGTGTGTGTACGGCACTTGGAAGTGGTGGAGGTTCAGGGTTTACTTACCTCTGGAATACCAACGAAACGACCGCAACGATTTCAGGTCTTGCTATGGGAATTTACACCGTTTCTGTTACAGACAGCGATGGGTGTTGCGCTATCGTTTCGATGATTGTCGGAATGGATGACTGTTGCACAGCTACTGCCAATCCATGTGTAGATGCCATACAAGGTACGCTTAACATCTGTGTTGAAATAGGGAACGATCCCAATATTCCCCTTAGTACAATCGATTGTGACGGTGATGGCGTTACCAATGCAGACGAGTGTACAGACACAACCGATCCGCTTGATCCTTGTGATTATATAGACACCAGTATCACCTTACCCGTGATTGCTGACCAAAGTGGTTGTCCTGTGCCATGTGCAGATTTGACGCCAGTTACGACCTTGATCCCTAGCAATATAGCTGGAAACTCTGCGATCGAAGTAGCGATTGAGATTACTGAAATTGCCGGTATAGATACAGACGGCACAATAGTCTCTCTTCGTGTTCCATCTGACCCAAGACTTGTGTTTGTTTGGAATATTGGATTGACACAGGCCGCCGGAATAACTGTTCAAAATGCTGATTGGAATTATCTGGGGAATAATGGTGTTTTCCACAACTGGACCTACAATGGTAACGGTCAGATTATTCCCGGAAATTCAACGTCGTCATTAGGCTTTCAAGCCTTTTACGACCCACAGGCAACCGATGGTCAAACGACTATTACCTCAACTATTGTCCCATTCAGCGGTGGCGATTGTCAATTATTAAATAACACTGATTCTGAGCGATTAGTTTATTTTAGATAAGATTTAATCTTTAATCCATAACTGATCAAGGCAAAAGAAGAATTCTGATTACTAACTGGTGGTCGACCAATATTGAAATGACGAGTTGATTTTGAGCCAAAAATGTTATGAATCGAGGCAAAGAACCTTTCACGTAGCCTTACCTATGTGAAAGGTTCTTTAACGAAGAATCATAGCATTTTGGCCAAAAGCAGCCGTCAATTTTAATTTGGTTGAACACTATGTAAGGGGCAAAGTAAAATTTGTCCCTTTACCTATTTTTAGGTATGGAGTATATCAGTGTGTCAATAACATAGCGATTCATAATGGAGTATTAATAAGTGATAAACTATATTCAAATTCAATGTGTTTTCCGTTTTATTAAGACGCTACTCGTCCTTGTCCGCTCGTTCATAAGGAGCAAAATCGTTTTTTTTCGAGTCAAATCGATTGTCATAATCCGTACTGTAAATACAATCCGTTGAGAAATCATAACCGATCCTATTCAGGAAATGGAAGACTTTTGCTTCAGAATGAAATAATGGATAGCATAAGTTGTATAAAGGCAACTTGGTTAATGGTGTATACTTTTATCAGGTTTTAACTAAAAACAACATTTATTCTGGAAATAAAGTCATTATTTTATTCGCTAATACCAGAACACTGTAATGTAAGGAACGGTGAAATAATAAAGTAACATTTTATGACGAGTAGAATTTGAGATTAATCGACCGGGCTCGCGATCGAGGCGGGAAAACCGGATTTTAGCAGCGCTAAATGAGGATTTGACCAACGAAGAGTAATCTCTAATTATGCCGTCATAAATGATACTTTATTTTTGCGCCGTTCCTAAGCAATGGAATCAAATTAATTGATGACAATACCGTGTCGATTGAGATCATAGAACTGTTTTTCGATTTTATCCGATTATTGGTTACCCCGTTTACCTATGTGCAAGCAGAAGAAACCTTTAAAAAATAGGACGCAACAGGACTCCGCACACACGCTGTTGGAACCGACCCATACACATTGGCTAAGGATGCTGACAATGTGGCCGTCTTGATTCGTTTAAATCCAAACTATTGGGGGAAAGACGAAAATGGCAATCAGTTGCCTTATCTATCTAGATGGTGTTAAAGTTGGTTTTATCATGGAAAAGAAATCCAGATTGTTCTCTTCTTGTTTCTGCTTCAGCTCTCGTTTTAGCCACTTTATCTCTTGACTCTGCTCTTTATTCACCCGTCCGAAGGTTTAGCCTTCAACTTATATAAAAGGCTCTCTGATGCGCTTAAAAGCGCCTTGGTACTTCGGCCCGATTTAAGCTGCGATACTGCAGCTGTTTTGAAACTCGCGTCATACTTGCGATACTTCCTCTTTTTTCCATTGGACTTGAAATTATCAAAATTTTGTATCCGGCTTAACAGAGCCATCTCAGGTTTCTTTTGTAAACACGTCTATTCCCAAGACACCAAGTTTCTATGCATCGATTTGAATAAAAGTACAAATCTTTATTTTCATATAATTAAATTTGTTCACTTTTGAAAAATGCCTCAACTTCTTGAATTCTGAAATCGACTTCAACTTCATCAACATCAATAAACATGACGAGGTATTGATACTTACCTATATTGTTTATGTCCTCCCTATATTGTTTATGTCCTCTACTGCATTTTTCAGATGATTATCGAGAATCGAGATGCCTCTCGATAGGGAGAAGGTCAGTGTCACCTATCAAACCACCACAAGGTGCTTACTTTCACGGGTTGGTACCGAGCGTTGTGGAAACAGCTTTGGTTCTGTTTGGAAGAAACTCAATGGGTGTACAACATAGAACAAGATACGAAGTCAGGTGTGGTCTAAGTTTTTCCGTCTTACATCCTACAATAATATTTTATCAAATTTAGACACTTATTTAAGTCTCCTCCCTAAAAGAGTCCACAATAGCGTTTGTGATTGGTTTATTTCCTTCCTTCTTATCAAAACTGAACAATCTTGCCCTATTTTTTGTCTATCACAAAACGCTGTATAGTAGTTGATTAATTAATGGAATCCAACTCTTGCAATATGATTATATTCGAAATCAAAGATGAATTATTAGTTTGATTATCAAGCGTTTTTAATGCAAATTGCGAATGTATTTATTTTTTATTAGAAATTTAATCTTAATTGTTATGAAAAAACTTATCTTAATCCCCCTATTCTTTAGTTGTCTAATGGTCTTTTATTCTTGTGAAAAAGAGCAAATCAGTTCTGTCCCTGTACCAGTTGATACAGTTCAAGCAGTTGAAAGAGGAGAAGTAGTCCCAATACTGAAACGCACCCAAACAAATGCCTTGTTTAATGCGGGCATCAATCCACTACATGGAGGAAAAATTGAAAAAACCACCATTAATCTTTTTGGAAAAAGAATGACAGGAGTTCTTGTAAGCGATTATTTCTTCCCTATGAAGCAGTTGGATGAAATGGCTGGACAAGACAAACTTGGAGGGGAGCGATTATTTGCCTCTACCAATAGAGTCACTCTACCTGCAAATGGAAAAAGGACCATTCGTGTTGGAGGTATAACCAATGGTGTTGACAGATTGCCTGCCGCAGTAAACCAAGCAGTAGCAGCAGCAGTCAGTAAATATAACCAATTGAATTTAAACAAACTGCAATTTCAATATGTAGGAATCACGGAAGCTGAAGCAAATGCAGGAGCAGATGCAAATGGCCCAATTGATATCATTGCATTTGTAGATAGTGACAATAGTTTTGTGGGTAATGCGGATGGAAGAGCAACCTTCCCGGACGCTGGAAACACGGGACCATTTTTCGGTCTAAGTACAAATACCAGCAATTATTCGCTAAAAGAAAACACGATTCTTGCGATGCATGAAATTGGACATACACTAGGAATGGCGCATGCAGACTTCTTAACACGAAGTACTTGTGGAAACAATCAACCACTTGATCCTGAACTAGGGGATTTGCTTGGTATCCCTGCAGTAACGGAAGTATGCAATATAACTGGTACAGACGATTCCGGCGATTTTTCAAACTCCATTATGCGAGCCTGTGGTTTCTTTGTATTTTCATCGGCTAACTTTACTAGTGAGGATGTCAATGCTTTTAAGAAGTTGTATTCTCAAGTAGATATTCCTTGCGCTGATGATGGTCCAGGACAAAATCCAAATTGCGTTACATTACCTAGCTTTGTTGTAAACTATATAATAAACACAAATGGTATCAACTTCTATAACCAATTAATAGCTTTAGGTATAGTTTGTCCTTAAAAACCAATAAAATTCAACTCTAGAGCATTATTGTAGAACAATAAATGAGGATAATAATAGTCTATATTAAGAGAAAGCAGGGATACTCTGCTTTCTCTTTTTTACTTTGAATTGGTAATTAATTAGTGTCTGAACGAAAAGACAATAGTCGTTGATTATCAATGTTTTAATAAGAAATTGTTACGACAAATATTCTTGGGAATATTCCATTTATCTAGCTTATCGCTGAATAATTTTAATTTTTTTGTAGAAACTGAAGGCATATCAGATCACATTAGTTAATGAATAAAGAACGAGGAACCTGTTACTTCTATCAGAAGTGAGAGGTTTTGCAAGCCGTAAAGCATTGATTTTCAAAAAGTAAAGACCTCTCGCTTTTTGAAAAAGTAACAGGTCGCTCGTTCATTGCTTAAAAAACTGGTGTTTTCGGTCAGGCACTACCTAATGCAGATTAATTTCAAGAACTTTCTTACTAGAGAACTATCAATGTTCATAGATTTATTACGTTGTATTTCATAGCGTTAAAAATAAATTATATATCCATATATATCAACGACACGCTATTTTATCAGAACAACTAATAAAATATGTTCTTAGTATTGGAGACGGAAAGAGTGCTTCTTTGTACTGGAAATAGTGAAGAGATCATAAATTGTAGATTAGTTTTATTGTAATCAATACGATAGCTATTAATTGCTGGTCAGGAGGTTTTCTTTCTGGCCATTTTTAGTTTATCCCAGATTCCAGAGTTTGACCAACTCATATAATAATAAATTAAATCACATCGAATAGCAATTATCAAATTTTTGCAATGAAATTCATACGATATTTACAAAATAATTGATTGACGAAAACAAATGAAGATGGAGTTAGTCCCGCACAAAAGAATTGAAACTTGCAGCGTTGATCAAAGATTAGAATACTAAATACAAGCTATAATAATAAATTCTTTACATTTAAATTAAACAACATGAACTTTAAGATTTTAACCCTCGTATTTTTCTTAGCAACCACGTTCCACCTTAATGGACAAGTGTTTGTAAATTCAAGTGCCACAGGAGCCAACAATGGTTCTTCTTGGTCAAACGCTTACTCAAGTCTCTCAGTGGCCATTACAAATACTCCTGAAAACTCACAGTTCTGGATAAAAGCAGGAACTTATAAAGCAGGAACCACTAGAGCAGATTTTTTGAGCCCTAAGAGTGGGCATCAATTTTATGGTGGGTTTGCCGGAACAGAAACCGCGCTCTCACAACGAGACATTGTTAACAACATAACAATTTTGTCTGGTGATATAGCAGGAAATGACATTACAAATAATTTTACTGCCAATCGCACGGACAATAGTATGCACATCGTTTACATTGCGTCACCGCTTACTGCCCCGGTAACATTTGATGGTCTGACCTTCCAAAATGGCCATACTGCAGATGAATTTGGTAGTGGGAATGATAGAAGAGGAGGCGCAATTCTTAGTTATTCTACACTAAAGATAAGCAACTGTGTTTTCCAACAAAATTATGGACATTATGGGGCGGCAGTCTACCCGCGAAATGCAGGAGCAGTCAATACTGAATTTATGGACTGTGTTTTTGTTAACAATGCTGCTTGTTATGGTTCTGCAATATTTATGGCAACTACAACGGGCACCTATGACAATTGTACGTTTGACAACAATGTTTGTACTGCTACAAGTAGTGGAAACGGAGCGGGGGCAGTCGCCGCGGTCACAACCACATATACGATGACTAATAGCACTTTTACAAATAATTATGCGCACTCAGGAGCAGCACTTTATAGCTATTCTAGTACAGGAGGAGGGCCTGCAAGTAAAGTAATTAATAGTAACTTTTCTAACAACGATGCGATCTTTGGTGGTGTGGTTCAATCATTTGACCCTGGCGTCGAAATAGAATTTGACAATTGCAACTTCACAAACAACACTGCAACGAATAGAGGTGGTGTAGCTAGTGGAGATGCGAACTCCTCATTAACCTTTAAGAACAGTACCTTTGACAACAATTCTGCCCAATATGGAGGAGCCATTGGAGTGTTCGCTATTCAGTCAGTCGTAGTAGAAAGCTGTACGTTTCAAAACAACGGCGATGCTAACCAACAAAATACAAATGGAGGCGCCATTACGATAGCAAATTCCTCTTCCTTGTCTGTCACTGGATCTACATTTGACAGTAATGTGGCTACGGATGGTGGTGCTGTTTATGTTGAAGACACCAATTCTTCAGGAACAATTGCGATAATTAGCAAGTCAATTTTCACCAACAACAGTGCTAATTTGGGCGCTGGAATCAATATGCACAATATTGATTTAGAACTTGATAATAGCCTAATTGCTGACAATATTGCTGCTGCTACAGGTGGTGGCATATTTCTCAGTGCTTCTACTATTGGAACGACTAACATCACAAACACAACCATTGCCAATAATACTGCTCCTGGTGCAGGAGGTATTTCACAAACTCTAAATGGTGGTGCTATTAGCTTATTGCTTAAAAACACCATTTTGGAAAACACTACAGCGAATTATCAGAATAATAGTCCTACTGGTACTCCTTCCGTATCCACTGCTGGAGGTAATGTATCATCTGATGCTTCTTTAGTTAGTTTTCTAAATGGGACTAATGACCTCAATAATACTGCTGCGGATTTTATGGGTAGTGGCATTGGCGACTATCATCTGGTTTCTGGTAGCCCTGCGATCAACAATGGTGTTGGTACAGTTACCCCAACAGATTTAGACGGTAATCCAAGAAAAGACGGTCCTGATTCTGGTTCCTATGAATACCAAGGTTCTAGTAATACAAATAATGTAAAAACTAATTCGCTTTCGATTCAGATTTTCCCTAATCCTGTTAGCGATATTTTGAATCTTGAACTTAATAATCAATGGAAAGGAGCACTTAATCTAAACATCGTTGATGCAAAAGGGGCAGTTGTTTACTCCGAAACTATAGATAAAAACCAAGATTTGCTACAGCAATCTCTTAATGTTGTAGACTTCGCTAGCGGGACTTATAAATTAGCAATAAACAATGGTTCGTCTTACGAAATTAGATCTTTTATAGTTCATTAGTTTTATTGTAATCAATACAATAGCTACAATAGCTATTAATTTAATGGTCAGCGGGTTTTACCTTCTGGCCATTTTTTTGTTTTAATAATCGGGCCGACAATTATTTTTTTGCCATTTACAAAAGATTTGAAAAAATAATCCTTATTATGTTGTTTCTAAGCTAACTAACTAATTTATAGATGAATACTAGAAAAGCAACGCTTCTATTAATCAGCCTGTTTTGGGCATTGATAGCCTATGGCCAAGTCGCGCCAGTAATTCCTTCTGTTGATGCAGAAATTGGTGATTTATATGTCTGCGAGCGCAGGTGCATCTTTGTAGCGATTGTGTAGTGAAATTGCCATTTCTCCATCCAGGATCAGACGTTTTTTCCAGGCGACCAAACGCATATCTGCGCTCGCTACGTTATTGGAGGCTGGTGTTACAATTGTACTGTCTACATTAAAAAACGCTGTGCCTTTGTCTGTTGCTGACAAATACGCGAAATGCAAGTGATTGCCTTGTAATGTGCCAATGCTTGATTTGTGCTATCTTTTTTAGCAATTTTTGTTGCAAGATTCGCTGGTATTCTTGTACGTCGAATTGCAACTGAAATTGCTGTAGGTCTTGTCTATTGCTTTGTTGTTCTGTTGTCAATAAAACACTTGCACTTACGGGTAAATCCCAAACGGTAAGGGATGGGTATAGCTCTGTACGCAAGAAGCCGGACTCTAGATAGGCTGGGACATCTCCGTTGCGTGCTGCCCATTGCCCGGTAGTTCTACTACGCCCTTGAAATTGTATGAGTTGGTCACTGGGTTCCTGTGTTTCTTGTGTCTGAGTGCTGTTTGTTTTGGTTCTTCTGGTGGTCACTTCTCCTAGCACTTGTCCTGTGATGGCGTCAATGACTTTGGTATTCAGCATATACGTACCTACTGGTAGCTCTTTTCTGGCGTTGGCTCTGGTTTCTTGGATCTGTATCGGCTGTACTGTTTCGAGTGTGGTGACGTTGACTCCTGGCTGTAGGTGGAATGTCTTACTTCTGGCTTTGTAGAACTGGCCTTTACTGGTTTCTGTTAGTGTGGCTTCTAGGTACGTGTTTAGGGTTTGTTGGGCGGGGTTTGTCGCGGTTACTTGCCACAGGTTTTCTATTGTGAGGGTTGGGGTGGGATTGTAGCGCAGGGTGAGTTGGGCAAACCCAAATCTGGTGTGTTCCAGATCGGGAATGATCACCGCATCCATAAACTCAAGCGCGGAATCACAATTCTCAGAACGCTCTGAGAGATAATATTGAGACAATTGGTTCTCTGAGGTGCCGGGAACCGTTTTTTCCTCTACAGATTTAATCGGAGTGCATGAACAGAGAGATAAGAGCCAGGTGCCAAAAATGATCAATGTCTTTTTCATAGTACATCAAAAGAAGGAACAAAAATCTGTCCCAGGGTTGGACAATTCTATTACTCATAATTTATTCAAAGACTAATGTAAGAGAAGTACCTTTAATAGTAACCTCGCCGTTCTCAGTGGTAGCTAACTTTTCTCCATTTCCTGAAAAGTAAACAAAAAGTTTTCTATAACTACAGCCGGATTTACCTGCTCTAGTTTTATCACAGTTGTCATTATATATGCAATCTATACACTCTTCTTCAAGATATATTTGGTAGCTTCGTCTTGGACTAGGATTAGTGGGTACATTTAATACTTTTTGAATATATTGTTTACTTTTCCCCTGCAAACAGTTATCCGCGAATTTTTTGAGATAAGCTGCGTTTTCATCCATACTATTTTGAGGTTGAAAAAAAGCCTCATTTGAAATGTATGAAACCTGTCTATCCTCTAAATAAACAAAGTTAGTCTTAATACTCTTTTCTTGATCCTTACATGTGCATTTAATAGATTCCTGATTGGCCGTCCTGCAACAATTCGAAAAAACAACAGCTAAAAAAAGCAATAGCATTGTACGTTTCATTCTTTTATAAATTTACGTGTAGACAAGACCTTACCTGTTTTCACGGTTAGAAAATATATTCCTTGTGAAAGAGATTGAATATTAATCAAACTACTATTTACACCCCTAAGCTTTTCACCAAGATTGTGATGAAGTGTTTCTCTTCCCAAAATATCAGTAATGTATACTGACACATCGCTTTTTCCTAAAAGTTCAAATTCTACAGTAATACTTTTATTTGAAGGATTAGGAAAAATGCTAATGCTATTATTACTTTCGATTTCATAAGTAGATAGTACACACCAAGGAATATCTCTCATTGGCGATACATTAAAAGGAGGACTAGGAAGTCCTGTCATCCCAATGGCGTTAAAATTCATGACGTCAAGCCCGCCTTCAGATGCTGCCGGCCCAATGTCTCTACTTTCAAACCCTTTACTTCTTCTTCCATACATCGTTTTATCGACTCCAATTGATTGTTCTCCTAAAACATGGTTTAGCTGATGTGCATGTCCAAATTCATGTAGCATTGCTGAATAAAAATCGAACTCAGTATTATTTTGGATAGTATCAAGACTTATGTACCATGGATTTCGCCAACCATTGTTTACAACAATATCTATATCAGTTGCCCATGCTTGAACAGCTCCAGACATAGGTACTTTTGCATCGGTGTGAACAAAGACCTCCATTAAATTGCTTGTTACAATAGAATCGAAAAAAATCACGTTTAAAGAATCTTTTAATTCTACTGGATTATTTATGGTTACTGTACTTAACGTAAAATTGACACAAGTTTTTTGATGCCAATCCTCAAGATTTTTTTCAATTACCGTTCGTACACCTGGAGTATTACTTAAATTTGTTCCTAAGTGAAATGTATAGCCGCCCATGCCATTTTGATCTAAAAGATTTACTCTTGCCCTCTCATTATCGTAATTCGATATGGAATAGAACACTTCTATCTCTGCACTATCTGAATTGTTAATAATTGTACTATCTGGCAGCATAAGCATAATATTCCCAGAAGCAGGAGTTGAGGCAAAAGGACCATTCTTGGAAAGACCAACGATTTCAGCCTTTATCAAAGTTGGTGTCCAAATAACTTTTGCGGGAGTTATAGGAAAAAAATATGATTGTGCTTGTGGGTTTGTTTCTTCTGCGTTCCGCATCAGCACTTCTCCTGGAATAGAACCGAACCCTGTGCCAGTTATGTATAGTGTATCTCTGACCCCTGCATTTAATGTATCTGGATAAAATGTAAAGTCTGCAAAATTGTATAAAACATCATCCGGTGTTAATACACAATCAAAATCTTCCTGTCCCAAAATATCTGATTCATAAAAAGATTGATCTTTCATTGAATTATTATCAAAATAAATTAATCCCGGCGATCTATTGGATCGACTTACTTCTATTTTGACGCGGCATAATGCTTTAGGATACTTTCGCACTTCCATGAAATGAAAATCATGGTTCTTTTTTATATTTAATACAAACTTTTGTTCTGAAAGGTCATTTTTTTCAAGCCCATAGTCATCGTGTTCGATGAGTTCTTTTTTTAGCACCTCGATTTTATTATTCATTACAACATTTGATCCTAGATTCGAAGCATATTCCATAATAATCTTTAGGTCTTTAAGCGCTAAGGAAGTTATATTGGTTTTTGCAGTAATGTCAAATTCAATGAAGGGGTATGAAATAGTTGTGTTTGCAATTCCATATTCCAAAACGGATTGGCAAGATCCTGCTTTTAGTTCAACTGAGCTTACCCAATCTTCGATATTTTGTTCTAATGCATTGTTCTTTAGAAAAGTGTATTCCTTGCCAGTATATAAACTTATTGGTGTATATATTTCCTCCTCTATATCTTGAAATACTGTAAACTTATCTGAAGCTTGACTATTGATATTGACTGGAAAAATGGAAATTGTACCTCCCTTATTCATAAGTAGACCATTTCGTTCTTTTAAAAAGAAAATCGCTTCTAAGCCAATACCAAAATTTTCCTGCTGAGTGGCAATAAGGCCCTTATCACCAACAATACCACCTTTTGTGTTGAACTCCATTACTCCGCTTACATTCCCTTTAAACACTTTATATACTTCAATTTGATATCTGGTAAAAATTGATTTTAGCCTTTTATCGTCATATGATTCTTTCTTGATTACTCTTCCTTCGACAACGAGATCTGATTGTTCGATTCTTTGTTCCAGAGAAAGATATATACTTTGACAGCCTTGAGAATAGCTCAAGCTGTAAAAAAGGAGAATATGAATAATTGATGTAATTACTTTCTTCATGTTTAGTTTTATTTTTTTCGAAATTTTTTAATTCACAATTCAATATTTATAAGTCTTATCGTTTCATAAATTGACTTATTCGAATTACTATTGAAAGGTAGTTTTTAAGCCGTAATGATGTGGCTTTATAAATGTATATCCAGAAAAGGAAAATCTGAATTTAAATTAATTGTTTTCATTGGTATTATAATTTAGTTTTATTAGGATTGAAATTCAGGAGGTTAAAATATAAAATAATTCGCATAATCAAAAGAGTGTTATGTCCGATAATAACATTAAAGTTTATTTCATGTTTGGTAGCTAATGTTTGTTTCAATTTTCAAAGAAGACTAAGTCCTTGAAGTAGTAACTAAATGTTGTTTACTAGCTTATAATTCGAGTATCTAAATAATTTCCAGTTCCAAAAAGTAACTGATGAAGCCTCCTATTTTTGACACCTGCCTCATTAGAAATTTGACGATCAGGAACCAGTGTCATAGCCTCTTGCCATCCCATCAGAGCGTGTTCAGGATAATACTTTGGGATGACCTCTTCGGCATATTTAAACGCCTTCTCAAATAGACCAACTCCCTTCGTAACAATTACATGTGGATATGCCAGGAAATTTAACACACCCTCTTTGTCTGGAAGAATAGAACATTCTCTTTCTACTACCCAGCTACTACCAAAAACAAACGATCGTGGCAATAAATAAGAGACTAACACATTCAGACTTCTGGTGACAATCAGATTATCTGTTTTAATCAGTTCAACTTGAAACGAGGCACCAAGGCTCGGGCAGTGCTCCGTTGGAATCCACCGCCCTTTGCCTATTTTTTGTTCCAAATCATTAATCAGCTCATTAAAGTGGTGACAGGCAAGATCACTGTTCGACTTATCGATGATTGGTTTGAGCTTCTGGTATTCTGGTGTTTTCTGATACCAAGAAGCAAGCGTACCGTCATCCTGTAAATGGTGTCTCTGATCTGTTGAATAGAATTGCTTAAGAAATGTTACTGTTGTGGTCATAGGGATTAAAATGGTGATTCATCACTTGCTGTAGCAGCAAATGATGAATCATGATTGGTATAGCCAAGCCCCAAAATAGTCTTACCTAGCCACAGGTATAAACTCCTGAACTAAAGGGAAATCAAATGATTTAAAGTTCGTGTATTCTTTGGCATCAACTCTCCATCCATCATCAAACAAGGCAAGGTTGAGAGTATAGGTAGTGAGTTGTCCTTCTGAACGCTCAGCACATACGCCTACATCGGTGATATGATAACGTTCATCACTATATTCGATAGTAGCCTTCGTATTCTTCTCATCGAGGTACTTGATACCAGTTACTTCCTTGAATTTTCGTTCGTTCGTAACAAGTAGCCGCTTATTAGAAGGATGTTGATAGTTCTTTCCATGATCGGAAAGTATTATTCCATTGCTATGACCGCCTCTACGCACTATCCCCTTTTCTCTCAAGCATTTAGTCATTTTACTGTACTCCCCCATTCCATAAAAGGAGGTTTTTACGAACTCTACGTTTGGATACGCATAGAAGTCAGTGATTAATTCCTCTGCCTGTTCTCTTGTTAATTCATTGGATGAACATGAAATTGTCATGAGAAGTATGATACTTACAAGCACTTTATAAATTAAATTCATGATGTTTAAGTTTAAATGATTTAATGGGAAGTTCGTTCTCTAACCGTTCCGTCTTCGTTATATTTGATCCATTCACCTTGTTTGTCTCCACCGAACATTTCTCCCATGATGTTTATTCTTCCATTTTTATAATAGAAGGTTTGAATACCAGCATAACTTCCATTGGCCATTGTATTCGTTTGGCTAATCGTACCATCTGGATAGAAGTAAATATCAATTCCGGTATTTTTATTATTAACATAGCTAATAATTGAATTGAGCGATCCGTCTTTTCTGTAAGTACGTCTTGGGCCGTGTTGTTTCTCATATCGGTAATTGGCAATTATTTCCAGTTTGCCATTGTCATGAAATTCTATTAGTTGCCCATGTAACAAATTGTTTGTATAAGTGGATTTCACAATAGGTTTGCCATTGGGAGCTTGTATAAGATGTATCCCGTGTTTTTTTCCATTTTTGACTTCAAAGGTTTCCTCTAAAATGGATTTGGTCTCATCATATTTGAAGATTTTTCCTGTAATTGGTTTATCTGTTCCCTTGTAGTAATAATTTTCATAAGGGTCTTGATCAAGATCAGTGCTAAGCTTTGTTTCCACCTCTTCCCAATCTACATTCTGTGCCTGAAGTGAGCTTGAAAGGGTCAAAAGGCTAAGCAAGAAAAGGCTTTTGATAAGGGACATAAATAGAATTACCCTGAGTTCTTTTAGATGAATTTTGTTCCACCCAATGGATATAGACATAAGTGTGTTCATATGCGATGTGCATTTTAATGGTTAAAAAATATTTGACGAGAACACTTACTTAGCCTTAGTGTGTAGAAAAACACATTGCAAAATTATTTATTTCTGCATCATTTATCGTAAAACCGACCTTCTAAGTTAGAACATCAGCTAACTAACTTAGTACTTTTCAATTCTTGACATTTTTCTAATACCAAGTACAATCTCCCAGGACGAGACCATTTGGTCTTATTACCTCCTGGAAATCAAATGTGATGGAAGGGTGGTATTTTTATTCTCAATAATCAACCAATACTTTTTCTTCACTCCTCTAGTAACAAATATCAAAAATATGTACCTTAGAGTTATGGAATTCGAATTCGGACAAAAGATCAGAAAGGTACGAGAGCTCAAAGGCTACTCCCAAGAGTATATGGCTGAACGCTTGAGTATCAGTCAGAAAGTCTATTCTAATATTGAAAATGATAAGCGGCGCGTTGATAAAGATTTATTGGAAGGCATCGCCAATGTATTGGAGGTTAATCCAAATGATCTGCTTGCATTTGATGATCGAATTCTATTCAACAACTGTGAGAAACCAGCTTGGTATATGAAAAGTATCGTCTATGGTCTAGCCGACAAGGAACGGGAGCAGTACGAAGCCAGGATTGAAGAGTTAAAGACTGTTATTGACGATTTGAAAGAGACTAATGGTTTTTTGAAATCAATGTTGAAGAATCAAGAGGTTTCGAAATAGAAAATTTTCTAGAGGTCAAATCATATGTTGTGTTTTTTCAAATTCGAGTTGAAAATTTTCCAATGATTTCGCATTTGCTTTCTAATTCCAGGTTCATTCATTATTTCGGAAGCTCTCTTAAAATAACTTAATGTGTTACCTCTATATTCCTTCATTCCATTTTTCCTTACGTATTCATAATCCCAGGTTACTTTATTTCTTTTTAAGTAGGATTTTTTAATTTTCCACTTTCTAGATTTCTTTCCAAAATGACTGTAGATTCTCAACAATTTACGTTTATTGACCCAAACGTTCTCATTTAATTCTTTCTTTTTTGCTCTTTCAATAAACCTTGATTTTCTTTTTATTGCATATTTCATTCTACGGTAAAACTTTGACAAGGTAGCTGATTTAATAAGTGTCTTTTCACCATAAAACTCGAAACCCAAATAGTTAAACGGTGCTCCTTTTTTTTCAATACCGTTAACTACTGCATAAGAAACTAGCTTTTTACTTTTATTGGGTCTAAAAAATGATATTTCAGTTTTCTTCGTTGAAATCTCGAGTCTAAATTCTTTAATTAATTTCGCAATATAGGCATGTACATATTCATACTGAGATTCATCACACAATATTATTATATCGTCAGAATAACGTCTATAAAATCCTTTTAACTCATCAACTATCTTTTTTAATACTCTTTTATCAAACTCAAGCAAATATAGATTTGCAAGCATTGCACTTATTGGCAAGCCCTGCGGTATTCCCCTAAGTTTTCTTTTATTAGGATCTGGATGTTCATTATGGTACTGATTTTTATAAACCTTAAGATTCTTCGATTTAATTTCCTTCCGTAACTCTTGATGAGAACAATAAAATGCTACAACATTTTTTTTCCTATTTTCCGCTATTTTCCGTTCATTAAAATGAGTTTGATTGATTCTAAGATCATCAAGTAGAACATACCTAAAGCGAGTTACAGATTTGAAAACATTATAATGATCAGGTGGGAGAGAGTTCTTTCCTAACAATTTGCTCCAAGACTTTTTTAGTATCTGATGGTCAAGATTTGAAAAGAAGCTTTTAATATCAATTGCAATAGCACAACATTCTCCTCTCTTCTTTATCTCATCAAAAGCCTCTTTTGCGAAATCTATACTAGATTTATTACCATTTCTACCAACTGCCTTAATTCTACGATACGCACATATAGACCTTGACAATTCAGGATTTAAGTTTAAGAACTCTTCATACTTTTTCTGAAGTATCTCATTAGAATAATAGGAGTAAATATGAGAGTCGATATGTGAGGCATAGTGAAGAGGACGTATTTTTTTTGTTGGTATAACTTTACCTAATTCATCAACTTTCTTGTGAGCTCTAACTGGCCTGTTGTCCTCATTATATCTAATAATTTTGTATTTCCTTTGAAAGACTTTTTTATGAATTAGTGGTGAAAATGCATGTTTGGCAACAAGTTTTGGAGATTGAACAAGTTTTAATACCTGTTCTTTATTTCCAGCTTTTCCTGTCAGATGTAAATATCCTCGCCTTTTAAACCAATCCTTTTCCTTTTCCATAATAAAAAAAGTCCCTAGCATGTTTACGTGGTTTATTTAAACTCCTAAAGCTTACTCTTCAAAAAGATAGGACCGTCAGCCGAGTTCTCGACTCCCACTTTACTTTGAATAATAATCACAATTAAACTAATAATTATGAAGAAGAAAATTCTGTTCCCATTTCCTAGATCAGATATAATATTGTATTTTTTGAAATACATTACATCATATTTCTAGTGTAAGGATTAGCAACAATATTGTTGCTTATCCTTAGGCAGAAATTCTTGACCAAACTCTCCTATTTATGTCCTTGTAAAACAAGCGAGAATTTGTTGACCCAAAAGGATACATCAGTCCGTAAAACCAATAGCCATAAGAAATATTCATGCTAGAGATGCATAAAAGTAAATAATTATCTGTAACTATGTATTAATTTTTCATTAAAATGTATTATTAAAAATGTCTGAACCTTTGAGCGTACCACCTAAACTAGGTGAAATTGCTATTCTAAAAACACATCTTTTTGAATCCAATGAAATTCCTAAATTGGTAATTACTGAAGTTGTTAAAGAGAACAAAATAAATGAGAAAGGCGACTTGAATCATTCATTTAGAGTAAACTGTCAATGGTTTTCAATTCAAGCAGGAACATTCAACAATCAATGGTTTAATTTTAAAATTCTTGAAACAAAGAAACTGAATAAAAGTAAGGATAAATCAAAAGAAAAAATAAGTCTATTTGATTGTGTCGTTTTAAAAACCAACAAACATGAAAAAACAACTATCGAAAGTAAATCAACTGAAACAAATACGAATAAAGATAAATCAAAAGTAATAATTTCAAAATTTCACCCTCCCCAAATGATCGTTATTGGAATAGAAAAAAATCTAGACTTAAAACAAGAAAAGTTGTATTCTCATGGTTCAAGAATTCGTTGGGTCTCTCCTAAGAAATATAAATGTTTGTGGTTCAATAAACATTCGAATAAATTTTCTGAAAAGTATTTTTGTTCTGATTCAGTAGAAAAGATTAAAAAACAATAAAAGGGTCTTAGGGTCTCCCCTAACAAGATGCATGTAAGCTGTAAACTAACGACTTAGTTTAAAAGTGTACAGGGAACATGCAAT
>ENA-ORXR01001143-ORXR01001143.1-marine-metagenome-genome-assembly--contig:-NODE-1143-length-29637-cov-11.640223_pt1 | contig 29637 bp, 26 predicted proteins | sample MGYA00237866_ERZ511479 | MGnify/ENA metagenome assembly ERZ511479
AACGGCGAAGCGCAATTCGAAATCAGCCTCGCCAGCGCGGCCGTGCCGGCGTTCACCGTCTTATGAGTGGGTTCAGGCATAATGGTTACAGGGTGGGCGATAAAATCGTCAAGATCGATAGCCGGATGCGCCGCTTGCGGCTAACCGTATCAAGTCTCGCAGAAATGGCGTCCGTGTTTGACGCGAAGTGTCCCAAAGACCTTGCGGATCATCTGCGCAACGCGACGGCGGAGGATTGGAATGCGGTGCTGCGCTGCGTAACCGTGCCGCCATTACAGGATGATCTGAGGCGTGAAGAGCTGATGCGGGTTTTGCCGATTTTATCCGTATTGATAACGGAAGGATTACGCGCATGAGCTGGTCCTTTGAAAGCTGGCAGCAGATCGCCATTCGTCGTTTCAATCTTCAGCCCAGCGAGTTTTGGGCCATGCCTCTGGGCGATTGGCTTGCGCTTTTGGATGGGGTGAAACCGAGCGGATTTAGCCGGAAATCGCTGGACGATTTAATTGCCCTTTATCCGGACATAGGAGCCAAAAAAGGAGAGAGCCATGAACCCGGTAAATGATGCCGCCGACGCGTTGGATGACTTCGCCAGCGGGCCGGGTGCGGACGCCGCGAATGCGCTCGCCGATGTGTTTGAACAGGCGGGCGAGCGCATTGCGAACTCGCTGGAACGGGCGGCGCAATCCGGGGAGTTATCTTTTAATTCGCTGGCCGAATCCGTGCTCAGCGACCTCGCGCGGATAGCGGTCAATGAACTAATTACCGCCCCGCTTCAGGCGGGTCTGTCGTCTCTGACATCGTCAATTGCGGGGACGGCTTTAGGTAAGTCCTCGCCCGTCACCGTCAATCTCAACATGGCGCAGCCCGTTGGGAAAACCGCCGGACCACAAGCCAGCGGCGCACAGATTGCGTCCCAAGTCGCGCAGGCTGTCGCTAAGGCTCAAGGCAGAAATTAGGCCAGAAACAGGAATGAATGAGATGACAAATTTTCACGATGTGCGTCTGCCCTTACATTTAGGATTCGGGACTCGCGGCGGGCCTGTGCGGTCCGTTGATATTCTGCAAATGGCCAATGGGAGCGAAGTTAGAAATGCCCGCGGACGCCACAGCCGCCGCCAATATAATGCCGTCGCAGGGTTGAAGTCGAGAGAGCAGGCTATTGAATTACTTGAGTTTTACGAATCCAGATATGGACCTTTATACGGATTTCGATTCCAAGACCCCTTGGATTTTGAGGCGAATGAAATCCTTGGCATTGGCGATGGAAGCCAAACGGAATTCGCGCTTGTCAAAACCTATGGCACAGCGCCGCATATCTATAGGCGGCGAATTACCAAACCCGTTTCCGGCTCTGTCCGGGTGAGTTTGGACAACATAGAAACTTCCATCTCCGTCGATCATTCCCAAGGCCTCGTCCAATTCCAAACCGCCCCCGGCACAGGGGCCGTCATTACGGCCAGTTTCGAATTTGATGTGCCCGTGCGCTTTGCGTCGGAGTCGCTGGATATCGTTCTCGATGATTTTGGCGCGACACAGATTCAAGATATTCCATTGATTGAAATCTTATCTTCGGAGGTGTTGTCCAATGGATGATGTCTCAACACTCTGTTCGCTTTGGAAGCTGGAGCTCACATCAGAGCTGACGCTATTTCTAACGGATCATGATGATTTAATTTTATATAATGGTCACACCTATCTTCCGCAACAGGCCGCAGATGGAACGCTCACAGAATCCCAAACCGGACTGTCCGTAGATAGCGGCGGATTGCGCACGTCGCTCACACTCCCAAATATCTCCGCGCAGGATATTCGGAGCGGTGTTTTGGACGGCGCGCAGCTTTCCGAATTTCGGCATGACTGGCGCAGCAGCGAAACGGAATTAATTAGTAAAGGCCGTATCGGCGAAGTCAGCTTCTCCGGCGATGAAATTACCGTCGAATGGCTGGGGCAGGCGAGCTTGCTGGATCAAAGCACGGGCCGCGTTTTCTCCCGCCAATGCGATGCGAGTTTCGGTGATGCGCGCTGCGGTTTGGATAAAGCCAATTTCGCGGACGGCACAATTTGTCTAAGGACCTTTGCGGCCTGCCGTGACCAATTTGCTAATACCGTCAACTTCCGAGGCTTTCCCTATTTGCTCGGGGATGATGTCTTGCAGGCGGGGGTGAGCGAGAGCGACATTCGCGACGGGTCATCCCGGTATCGTGAGTGACCCCGTAACACGCGCGGCCATCCTGGCCAGTGCGGAAAGCTGGCTCCACACGCCCTACCGCCATCAATCCAGTGTCAAACATATCGGCACGGATTGTCTCGGTCTCATTCGCGGCATCTGGCGGGAGCTTTACGGTGCGGAGCCCGAAACGCCGCCCGCCTATACCCCGGATTGGGCTGAACGCGCAGGAGAAGAGACGTTGCGGGATGCCGCGACGCGCTGGTTAATCCCTGTGAAAACCCCGCAGCCCGGCGATGCGCTCCTCTTCCGCATGGCCCCTAATGCGCCCTGCAAACATATCGGTATTCTCTGCGCGCAAGACCGCATTCTTCACGCCTATTGGGGGAAATCGGTCGTGAAATCCCATTTTGTCCCCTTCTGGCAGCGTCGCCACGTCGCCAGTTTCGCCTTTCCACCTCTTCCTTAGGAGCCTCTCATGGCTAATTTTGCTGCCGCCGCGACGCAATTTGCGGGCAATGCGCTCATCCGCACGGCCAGTGCCATCGCGATCAATCAAGCGACGGGCTATATCAGCCGCGCCTTTGATACGCGCAATTTCGAAGGCCCCCGTCTTGGTAGTTTTCAGTTGCAAACCAGCCGAGACGGTGCGCCGATGCCGCGCATATTCGGGCGGGTGCGTCTCGCGGGACAGGTGATTTGGGCGAGCCATATCCGCGAATCCAGCACAGAAACCCCCATTGGCGGCAAAGGCGGCGGCCCGTCGCAGACGGATTTTTCCTATTCCATCAGCTTCGCGATTGGCCTGTGTGAGGGCGAAATTGCAGGCGTCGACCGGATTTGGGCCAATGGCGCGCCGCTGGAGACGGTCGGCGTCGATATGCGCGTCTATCGCGGGACGGATGACCAGATGCCCGACCCCATCATCGCCGCAACGGAAGGCGCCGCCGCCCCTGCCTTTCGCGGGACGGCCTATGTCGTGTTTGAGGATTTCGCCCTGGCGGAATACGGCAACCGTCTGCCGCAACTGAACATCGAGGTTTTGCGGACGGGTAAGCGGGTGGGTCGGCTGGAAAGCCTCATCCAATCTATCTGTCTGCTGCCCGGTTCCGGGGAGTTTGCCTATGCGACCGACGTCGTCGAGGAAAGCCCGCGCCCCGGACAAACGCTGCCGCTGAACATGAATAATTTATCGGGGAAAGCCGATATTGAATTGGCGCTTGATCAGCTTCAATCGACGCTGCCAAATTGTCAAAATGTCTCGATAATCTCGTCGTGGTTCGCGAGCTCCATTGATATTGCGAGCTGCGAGATTAATCCCGGTATTGAGCGACGTGTCCGCAATATCAGGAATGCCCAATGGCAGGTTGGGCGGGACGACAGAAATAGCGGGTATTTAATTAGCGGCGACGATGAGGGCCGTCCAAATTTTGGCGGGACGCCGTCCGATATCAGCCTCATACAAGCCATCCAATCCATTAAATCTCGCGGGATGACCGTGACGCTTTATCCGTTTATCATGGTGGATGCGCCGGGCTTTCCGTGGCGCGGCCGCATCACGGGCGCAGTGTCTGAGGTAGCCGGATTTTTTGGTGCGGCAGAACCTTCAGATTACTCGCTCGGGGCCAGGGCGGATCACTACCGCGCCACGGATCATGGCTTTCGAAATTTTATATTATCCCACGCAAATTTAGCGCGGCGGGCTGGCGGCGTGAACCGCTTTGTGATTGGGTCCGAGATGATCGGATTAACAACAATTCGAGACGCGCAAAATGGATTTCCGGCGGTAACAGAACTTGCGAATTTAGCGGCGGATGTTCGGGTAATGTTGGGGGCGCAAACCGGCCTCACTTATGCCGCCGATTGGAGCGAATATTTCGGTTTTCATCCGCAAGATAATAGCGGCGATATTTTCTTTCATCTGGATGAACTTTGGTCCCATCCCGCAATTGATGCCGTGGGTATTGACGCCTATTTTCCGTTGTCTGATTGGAGAGACGGTGAGCATGTTGACGGGCAGAGTTTTGCGTCCATTTATGAGCCGGATTATTTAATTGAGAATATAGAAGGCGGGGAGGGCTATGATTGGTATTACGCTTCGCAAGCCGATCGCGATGCGCAAATTCGTTCCCCGATTTCGGATTCGGTTTATCGCTATAAAGACCTGAGAAACTGGTGGTCCAATCCCCATCGGGGCCGCATAAGCGGGGTCGAGCAAGCGCCCACAAATTGGGTTCCGCAGAGCAAGCCGTTCTGGCTAACAGAGGTCGGGTGTCCGGCGGTGAATCATGGCGCGAACCAACCGAACCTCTTCTCAGATGGCAAATCCCTAGAAAGCAATTTTCCCTATTATTCAGTTGGTTCACGCGATGACCTCATGCAGAGGCGATATCTGGAATCATTGATAGGGTATTGGGGCGACCCGCAAATCAACCCTGTATCCACTGCTACAAACGAGCCAATGATTGACACATCAGCGACATCCGTTTGGGCCTGGGATGCGCGCCCCTTTCCCGATTTCCCGGCGCGCGAAGATGTCTGGTCGGACGGGCCAAATTGGCAGCGCGGTCATTGGATTACGGGCCGCCTTGGCGCGGTGTCTTTGCAGGACGTCATCGAGGAAATTTGCGAAGAGGCGGGGCTTGCAAACCCCGATCTTTTCGGCGTTATGGGCCTCGTGTCAGGCTTTATCATCGACCGCCCCATGCGCGCGCGGGACGCTTTGTCCCCGCTCATCGATAGCTATGATTTAGTCGTCTCGGAACACGCCGGCCAAGTCAGTTTTGCGGCGCTCTCTGCCTTGCCCGTCAAAGCAATTTCGCAAAGTCATTTAGTCGCCCAAGATGGCGGCCCCATTCGCTATTCTCTCAATGATAATATGAGCTCCATCCGCGATGCGCGTTTGACGTATATTGACGCCTCTCGGGACTATCAAATCGCGAGCGTTTCAGTGCGTAATGAACGGGCCGAAACCGTGCGCATCTCCGACATGCAAGCCCCACTTGTCATGGACATGGGCCAAGCAAAATCTATTGTCGAAAACCGTCTCAATCGGTCAGAGCCCGCGCGGCGTCTGGCCAGTCTGTCTATGCCGGTGCAACACGCGCCTGTCGCCGGGTCCATCGTGACCTTGCCGGAGACAGATGGGCTCTGGCAGGTCACGCGGGTAAAGCTCGGTTTGCAAGCCGATCTTGATCTGGTGGCGTTACCCGACACAGTCACAAACCCTGTCGTGGCGAGCGGAAGCCCCATCGCGACATCGACCCCGAGCTGGACGTCTGAACCCGTCGCGCTCGCGTTTGATCTTCCTGGGACGGACGGCCTGCAAGTCGGCGCCCTGATGGACCCGTTCCGCCGAACGACGCTGTCCTTTAATGGCGCGCGAACCACTGTCTCTGCCGCATTGAAAATTGGCGCGCTGCTCACGGATTTGCCGTCAGCTCCCGCCACGCTTTGGGACCGCACTCATGTCATCGATATTTACATGCCGGGCGGGGCAGGGTTTTCAGTCTCTGAGGCTGATGCCCTAAATGGCGCAAACCGCTTCGCCATTGAAACGCAGGCAGGTTGGGAGATCATCGGCGCGGCGGGGGTCACGCTCATCGCGGAAGACATCTACCGTTTGAACACATTGCTTCGCGGGCTGAATAACTCCGACGATAATATTGCGATTACAGTACCAGTGGGAGCACGGGTTGTAAGATGGGATAACGGTCTGGCGACTTTAGACGTGGATTCTGACTATATCGGGTCAGACATCAACATTGAGGTGTCTGCCGCGGGACGCTCGGGCGTTTCGGCAGATCACAGCTATGCCGCGGCCCATCTGCGTCCGCTGTCAGTCGTCCATGTCTCGGCGAGAGCTGTAGGCGCAGACACGGAAGTCAGCTGGATTCCGCGTAATTTGGACGATGCGGAGGGTGTTGACCCCGCCGCCCAAGTCGAGATCAGCTGGCCGGGCGGGTCAATCATGGCGACAGGCACGTCGGCCATATTGCCGATTGCGCCGGGCTCAAACACGCGCGTTACGCTCAAATCCAGCGATCCGTTTGGCGGGTTTGGGCTCGAGAAAACCATCCTCGTCTAGAGTGTTGAAACTGCGCGTAATCCGCTTATCTAAACCACATGGCAAAGAACCCTTATACATTGCTCGGCGTCGCGAAGACTGCGACGGATAAAGAGATCAAATCGGCTTACCGTAAGCTGGCGAAAAAGCTGCATCCGGACGTGAACCCTGATAATGCGGAGGCGGAAGCCAAGTTCAAGGAAGTCACAGCGGCCTATAACCTATTGTCCAATGCGGATTTACGAAAGCAATATGACACGGGGCAGGTCGATGCGTCAGGCCAGCAACAAAATCCCTTCGCAGGCGGATTCCGCCACGCCAATGCCCAAGGCGGCATGGATACGGGATTTGGCGGATTTGGCGGCATGGGCCAGGACGATATGGCGGATATGTTCTCGTCGCTCTTTGGGATGAATATGGGCAGCGGGCAGCGGCGCTCTCATGGTGGAGCAGGCTTTCAACGTCGCCAGGCCCCACCGCAAAAAGGCGCGGATGTGCGTTATAAGTTGAAAATGAGCCTCGTCGACGCCCTGACCGGCGGCGTGAAAGATTTGGGCAAAGGTTTGAATGTCCGCTTTCCGAAGGGGATTAAAGATGGCCAAACCCTGCGGCTTCGCGGGAAGGGCCGCGCAGGCGTCAATGGCGGTCCGGCGGGCGACGCGCATGTGAAAGTTCTCGTGCAGCCGCACAAACGCCTGACCCGGGATGGCAATGATCTGAAATTGACCGTGCCAATTTCGCTGTCCGAGGCGATGAAAGGCGTGAAGATCGACCTCGACTTGCCGACGGGCAAAGTCTCGCTGTCTATGCCGGCGGGCACAAATTCGGGAAAGCGATTCCGCTTAAAAAACAAAGGCGTACGCGCGAAAGACGCAACAGGTGATCTCTATGTCACCGCGCAAATCGTGTTGACAGACGGCGAGTTGGCAGGCGCATCCGTCTTGGCGGCGCAGCTGCCGGATGGTGAAAACCATGATTTACGGAGAAAACTGATTTAAATCGGTCTGCTTCAACTTGTCGCAACGTCTACGAGCAGTCGTTTTTTCCATTCAGAAACCATTCAGGGGCAGGGCTTTAAGTCTTCTAACTATGTTGACAAAACGTCATATCTTTTCGGCGCTTATCGCCGCTACGCTGTCTCTTAGTGCTGTGGGTGCGCATGCAAATACGTGGGACAATACAGTCGTGAAAGAAGCCCAACGCTCCATCACGCCGGCTGAAGCGAAATCTATTGTGCAGGAAAAGTATCCCGACGGTGAGATTGTTGATATTAAGCGTCGCGGCGACACATATAGTGTTCGCGTGATCAAAAAATCCGGCAAAGTTGTCGACGTTTTGATTGACGCGAATACAGGACGCGTCAAAAAGTAACCGAATCAGGTTCCCCGACGAAAGGTCCCCCCAATGCGACTTCTTATTGTTGAAGATGATGCCGATTTATCGCGTCAGTTAAAATCCGCTTTTAAAGATGCCGGCTATGCTGTCGATACCGCAGCGGACGGCGAGGAAGGTCACTTCCTGGGTGATACTGAGCCTTATGACGCGGTCATTTTGGACCTCGGCTTACCTTTGATTGACGGCGTGAGCGTTTTGCAAAAATGGCGCGCGGACGGGAAAGACTTCCCTGTTCTTATTCTAACAGCGCGCGATCAGTGGTCAGAAAAAGTGGCCGGATTTGACGCAGGCGCAGATGATTACCTGACCAAGCCGTTCCACGTTGAAGAGCTGATGGCGCGTCTGCGGGCTTTGCTCCGCCGGGCCGCAGGTCAGACAACGGACACGGTCGAATTGGGTGATCTATTGGTCGATAACCGCGCTGCCCGTGCCTTTATTGACGGTATGGCGATCAAGCTGACCAGCCATGAGTTTCGCCTTTTGTCTTACATGGCCGCGCACAAAGGCCGGGTGATTTCCCGGACCGAGCTTGTCGAGCATATTTACGATCAGGATTTTGACCGCGATTCCAACACGATTGAAGTTTTTGTCGGACGTCTGCGGAAGAAAATTGGGACGGACCGCATTGAGACCGTTCGGGGACTTGGCTACCGCCTGTTAGACCCTGAATCTGAGGGGGCTTAGAGCTTAACGCCTTGCGCCTGACGAAGCGATCACCCCGATCTCTCGTTTCCTCGCTCGTGCGAGCGGCCGCGCTTTGGGCCGTGCCGGGGATGATTTTCGTCACTCTGGCCTTGGGTCTTGTGTCCCGCAACTCCTCCTACCGGAGCTTTGACGAGCCGCTCGAAGCCGCTGTCACCGGGTTAATTGCGAGCGTAGAAACGGGTGAGGACGGCGTGTTGCGCTTGTCCCGTGAATTGCCCGACCCCCGCTATCAGCGCGCCTTATCCGGTCGATATTGGGTCATCGGCACGGCGACAGAAGTGGTTGGGCAGGATAGGTATTTCATTATTCCCCAACTCTCATCCAGATCCCTCTACGGAACGCTCTTGGATATCTCGAAACCGGACTACGCATTTTTGGCTGAACAGGGCCAAGAGCCTCTGCGTTTCACGACTCCGGGGCCAAACATTGATGCGGATGAGAATTTGCGGGTTATCGCGCGGCAAGTTATTTTGCCGAATATGACAACGCCCGTTGTAGTTTTGGCGGCGGCTGACCGCGCGCCCGTCATTCGATCTATTCAGAACTTTATTTTAACAGCCGTCACGCTGCTCTTGATTTTGACGCTGGGATTGATCGTTGCAGTTTATGCGCAGGTTCGGATTGGCCTGCGGCCTCTTTTCGCATTGGGCCGCAGTATTGCCGATGTGCGTGAAGGCCGGATGGCCTCCGTAGAAGGGGAGTATCCGCCGGAGATTGCGCCGCTCGCGATAGAGCTTAACTCTCTGATTTCGCACAATAAAGAGATTGTAGATCGCGCGCAGACACATGTCGGGAATTTGGCCCATGCGCTGAAAACGCCCATTGCAGTGCTGCGAAATGAAGCGGCGGCAGCGAAGACGACACCGTCGAGGATCGTCACAAAACAAACCGACATCATGGCCGCGCAGGTCGACCATCACTTGCGCCGCGCCCGTGCCGCCGCGCGCGGTCAGGCCATTGGGGTGCGGGCTGAAATGGACCCTGTCATTGACGGCTTGGTCAGGACTTTGCCGCGGATTTACCGGGATAAGGGTTTGAAGATAACAAAGACCGGCGATGCGGGTCTAATCTTTCGCGGGCATCCGCGTGACCTCGAAGATATGGTCGGAAATCTCATGGATAATGCGGCTAAATGGACGAGCAGCCACATCGATGTCACGCTTCAAAAAGTTGAAAATGGACTTTGCAGGGTCCGCATTGCGGATGATGGACCGGGCCTGACGGCGGCTGATATTGAAACGGCTCTAAAACGCGGCGCGCGATTGGACGAAGCGACACCGGGCAGCGGCTTGGGTTTGTCCATCGTGAAAGACTTGGCCGATGCTTACAAAGGCTCCCTCACATTCTCCCGTTCTGACGCGGGTGGTTTGCAGGCGGAACTACATTTGCCGATCGCGATAGACCCGTGAGCCAAGCGCCAATCGCGTTAGAGGACCGCCAATCCGATGGCGGGCGGTTGTTCTCGCCGTCAGCAGGACGAAATAAAGCCGATATCGCGGCGGCCCTGTCTGAAATTTTACCGCAAGGGGCAGCGGTTCTGGAAATTGGCAGCGGCACGGGGGAGCATGGCATTGAGGCCGTAAACCTGCGGCCCGATCTACATTGGCAATTCTCCGATCCCAATCCCGAATCCCGCACCAGCCAAGCGGCTTGGTCCGCGCATTCGAAATATGATTTTGCAGAGCCTTTGGCGCTCGATATGTCTGATGCAGGCTCTTGCTCGAAACTCTCATCCCAATATGACGCGATATTCAGTGCGAATATGATCCATATTGCGCCAATTTCGGCGCTATATGGTTTGGCAGGGCTGGCCGCCGAGCTTGTTAAAACGAACGGAAAAATGCTGCTTTATGGCCCGTTTTTAACTGGAGAGACGACCGCGCCCTCCAATCTGGACTTTGATGCGTCCTTAAAACGCAGAAATCCCAGCTGGGGTGTGCGGGATTTAGCGGCTGTTAAGCATATATTCGCAAAGCAAGGGTTTAATAACGTGCGGTTGCGCGACATGCCCAAAAACAATTTTTTCTTGGACCTGTCACGAAACTGAAGAAATATCCTAATGTGGACGTTTCGTCATGTTTTGGACAGCATTGGGTCATCCTTACCCCTGCAGTCATGTGAGTGGAAAGGGTACTTTGTGTCTAAGATGAAGTTGACATTATTGGGGTCGGTTATGGCCTTTGGGCTTGCGCCGCAAGTTGTCGCGCAGGACGCGACGATTGTGTATGCGGATCCGGACAGTTATGAAATTGTTGTAGACAGACCCATAGAGTTTGAGCCGAATGCGGCGAACTTTGAATCCCTGCGTGATCTTGGGATCGAACTGCCGCCGGAAGCGCTCGAAGAAGAGCCTCTCACGGAGGCTCCGCCCGGTGCTCCTGCGGATGGATCGGACCAGACTGTTCCATCAATCGCCATGGATAGGCCGCGTCCTCAGGAACTCGCCGGTAATATTCTGAATATGCCCGTCAATGCGCTGCCGTCCATCGCGAACCTCGTGGACCGCGTTAGTCCATCCGTTGTCAACATTGTCGTGACGACGGAAAACGGCGAGACGACCAGCGAAGGACAAGGCTCCGGATTTATCATCAATGAGAACCTGGAAGTCGTCACGAATTATCACGTCATTGAAGGCGGAACGAATATCGACATTGAGTTTAATGATGGCCGAACATACCCGGCCGAAATATTGGGCACGGATGAAGAAACCGATCTCGCGCTTTTAGAAATACAGACGGATGAGAAAATCCCGCACGTCAATTTTCATCAACCCAGAAATATTCGTATCGGGGATTGGGTCGTCGCCATTGGTAATCCCTTCGGTATTGGTCAATCTACCTCTTTGGGCGTCATCTCTGCGATTGGCCGCGAGAAGGTCGATAGCGGCTCCTATGTCGATTATATCCAAACAGATGCGACAATTAACCGGGGTAACTCGGGCGGGCCTTTATTCAATTTAAACGGCGACGTCGTTGGCGTGAACTCCGCAATTTATTCCCCAACCGGCGCGAGTGTTGGTATTGCCTTTGTCATTCCGCATTACACTGCAGAGCGTATTGTGGGCCAATTACGCAAAAATGGCCGGGTACGGCGCGGATATCTTGGCGCAGGTCTGCGCACAGCTGAATATTCTATCGACGGGCAGCCCGGATTTTTCAAAGGCGGCGCAACGGTCAATGATGTCTTGCCCGGCTCTCCCGCTGATATCTATGGCTTGCAGGTCGACGACATCATTTTGGACATTAATGGCCGAGTCGTGAAAAACTCAGTCGAAGCGACACGGGCAATCGGCCGTATTCAGCCCGGCGAAGTCGCAAAGTTTATATATGAGCGCGGCGAGAAAACTTATGCGCTGGAGGTTCAAATCGGTGAACGTCCTGAGAAATACGAAATTCAGCGCGCGAGTGCGGAAGTGCAAGGACTGCCGCCGCCCCCGCCGCCTGAGGACAAAGCCAAGCCCAAAGTCAATATTGATACAGGCATTCATGTCCTCGATATTTCAGCCGAATTTCGCTCTGCCATTAACATGCGCTCCGATCAGGTCGGCGTCTATGTCGAAGCCGTTGATCCCGGCACAGCCGCAGAGGAAGCAGGGTTTAAGCTCGGCATGGTCTTATTGGAAGCGGACGGACAACCCGTCGCGGAAGTCGCGACATGGAAATCCATTGTCCTGAATGCCAAAGAGGCTATGCAGGACGGCATTGTCGTCAATGTGCGCCACAAGGACGGACGCGAGACTTATATGGTCCTGCCGCTTGTCAATTATCAGCAGGGCGATACGATGGCGAATGTGAACTTTAGTCCGGTAAAGCCAATACGTTTTAATGCGCAATTAGAGTAGAAACCAATAACTGGGTGGGGACCTATGGAGAATAAACAAATGAGAATATTAGTCGTCGAAGATGACTCGGTCGCCGCCGAATATGTCCGCAAGGGCCTTATGGAGGCAGGACATGTTGTGGACCTCGCCCCTGATGGAGACCTCGGTTTGGAAATGGCCCGCGCCGCCGATTATGACGCTCTCATTCTGGACCGTATGCTCCCCAAACGCGATGGTTTGGAAATCCTGGCGGATCTGCGCGAAGACGGAGACGCGGTTCCGGTTCTTATTCTGTCTGCATTGGGTGAAGTTGATCAAAAAGTTGAAGGCCTGCGCGCGGGCGGCGATGATTATCTCGCCAAACCCTATAGCTTTACCGAGCTTCTGGCGCGGGTAGAAGCCATTGGCCGCCGCTCTGATCCAACCGCTGCGGTGACAAAGTTAAAAGTTGGCGGTCTGGAAATGGACCTTCTGGCGCGAACTGTGCGCCGCGACGGACAAAAAATTCTCCTACAGCCGCGCGAGTTTCGTCTTTTGGAGTGTTTAATGCGCAATGCCGGACGGGTTGTGACCCGCACGATGTTGCTAGAAAAAGTCTGGGACTATCACTTTGACCCCCAAACTAACGTCATCGATGTTCATATTTCACGCCTACGCGGGAAGATCGACAAGGAATTTGAAGAACCGCTTCTGCACACAGTGCGCGGCGCGGGCTATCGTTTACAGGTCTAACCAGATAAGGCCGCACGCATATGTTCGGCTCTATTCGAAAACTCTACCGCAACACGCTCTTTAGATTGTCTCTATTGGGCGCGTTGCTCTTTGTGCTCTCGCTCTTCGTCGCCCTGGGCTATATTTATTACGCCACGATTGAGAGTGAATTACGCCGGGTTGACCGCGCGAATGAAGCTGAAATTGCTGAGCTTCAAACCCTTTATGATCGCGCCGGCCAATCTGCCATTCAGAATGCCTTTGAGCGTGGGATTTTACCGCGAAGCGTTTCGCCTGATAATCCAAATTTTCGCGGGATATATCATCAGAACGGATACAAAACTCTTCAAAATTTAGTTTTCCAAAGGGGGCTGTCCAACAGCCCTGTGCTGGAACGCGTTTATCTTTTGCAGGGGCCCGGTGCGGAGCTAACGGGGAATCTGAATGAAATTGATGCCAGACGGACCGGCGTAGAAACCAGTATTTTCCCGGAAGATAATAGTGGGAAATTAACACGTTTAGATCTGATCTATTCGGCGTTATTGGAGGACGAGCCCAATGACGGGAGTGAACGGGTTGATCGTCGAGCGCAGGCCATGGTTGGCAATATATTTCTGGGCGATGAGAAGACACTTATTCTTATAGTCGGGAGGGATGTTGAAAGTATTTCGCGGACGGGAGAACGTGTCCGAACCGCGATCTTAGTCTCCGCCGGCATTGCGCTATTTTTGGGTCTCTTGTCCTCTTTCTTTGTTTCGCGCAGATTTGCGCGACGTGTTGAGAGTTTCAACCGGCTTGCGACGGATGTGCGGGCAGGCAATCTCGACCGCCGCGCACCCCGCAATTATTCCGAAGATGAGATGGATCTCCTGGCCGAGCATTTGAATGCTATGCTGGATCATATTGCGCGCCTGATGCAGGCCATGCGATATGCGGGCGATAGCGTCGCGCATGATCTGAGAACACCTTTGACTCGGCTGCGCACACGGTTGGAAACGGCGGCTGTGGAGCTGGGCGATACAGATGAAGCCATGATCCTTTATGCCGCCGCGGGTGATGCGGATCAGTTGTTGTCGACATTTGATTCTGTTCTGAGGATTGCGCGTTTGGAAGCGGGCGAGCGCAGAGAGCTTCTGAAGCCGCTTGACCCTAAACCCATTCTTGATGATTTGGCCGAGCTATACGAGCCGGCCTGTGAGGATGCAGGCCTGAGCTTTGAAGCAGACATCGCTCCCAAAACGCTGATCCTTGCAGATCGCGGATTGCTGTCTCAGGCTGTGTCTAACTTGCTGGAGAACGCCATTAAATACACCCCGCGCGGTGGATCTATTCGTCTGGTGAGCCGAAAAAAACGCGGCGGCGTTGAGGTTTCAATTCAGGATAATGGCCCGGGTATTCCAAGTTGGGACCGCGAACGGGTCAAAGAACGTTTCGTCCGTCTTGATAAATCCCGCTCGCTGCCGGGGAGTGGTCTTGGCCTGTCCTTGGTGGAAGCCGTGGCCGATCTTCATCGCGCAGATTTCGTGATGCTCGATAATGGGGATTTGCCTGCGGTTGATAAAGGCGGTGATCCGGATCGGCCGGGTCTTAGCGCCGCGTTGATTTTCCCCCGTGCCAAAGCAGAAGCGAAGTTATCACCTGCCCAACCTTAGCGCTATGCCCGCAAATAAATGAATATCTAGGCGGCGCTATTGTGCTGCACGGGATGCGGCGGAGGTCCTGACTGCGGCGACACATTGGCTTGAGCTTGGGGCGGCGGCGTCTGTAAGGGCGGCTGCAAAGCTGGGTTTAAGGGAGTATCGGGCGCCGCAACCGACCCGCTGGCCTGAAGAACTTCCGCAATATCCTGAGCCAGACGAGAGATCTCGCTGCCAACTTCGTTGGATTGTGGCGCGGTTTGTTTGGCTTGAACAGTTGTTGGCAGTGTGAATGTGACCGTAGTCCCTTCGCCGACTACCGAGCTGATATTGAAATTGCCGCCATGGAGTTCGACCAAGGATTTGGAGAGCGCCAGACCGAGACCTGTGCCTTCGTGTTTGCGGGAATGTTGACTGTCAATTTGCTCAAAGGGTTGAGCTAACCGCGCGATATCTTCTGCGGAGATACCAATGCCCGTGTCGGACACATGGATGATCAGGCCGGCGGATTTCGGCTCGACAGCTATGCGCACCATACCGCCTTCGGGCGTGAACTTGATGGCATTGGTGGCCAAGTTCAAAAGGATCTGTTTGACGGCGCGGGGGTCGGCATCAATTTCGGGCGTTTCTCCGCCTTCATAGACGAGCTTCAAGCGGTTTTCATCCGCGCGTCCGCGCACGATACGAATAACCTGCCCGATCATATCCGACATGATCATCGGTTCGGTATTCAGCGTCATCTTACCGGCTTCAATCTTGGACATATCAAGAATATCATTGATGAGAGACAGCAAGTGCTGGCCGGAGAAGAGGATGTCATTGACATATTCTTTGTAACGCGCATCGCCCAATGGTCCGAACATTTCTTTTTTCATGATGTCAGAGAACCCGTTGATCGCATTTAGCGGGGTGCGAAGTTCATGGGACATGTTCGCGAGAAACTCGGACTTGGATTGACTGGCTTCCTCGGCGCGGATTTTTTCCTGCTCGTAATTCTCCGCCAGCTCTACGATACGCACTTGCGACTTCCGTAATACATTGATGGTTTTTTCCAGTGCGTCTTGATTGACCTGCAACTGTTGCTCCCGCGTTCGGATAGCCGTCACTTCCGTCCCAATGGATACGCGGCCGCCATCTGTTGTGTGGGTTTCCAAATAGCGAAGCCAGCGTCCGTCCGTGAGCTGGATCTCACTGCCGGCAACATTCCCTAATTCTGCGGTTTGTGCGATATGTTGGGTGGCGTGATATTCGACCGTGGGATAGGGCATGCCTTGTTGGAGTTGACCGGGGGCAAAGCCGAAAAAATCCTCAAACTTGCTGTTCCACAGGACGAGGCGGTCCATTTGGTCCCAAATCACAAAACTATCGTTCATGGACCGCAAGGCGTCGAACAAGCGGGCCTCTGCGGATTGCAGCCGCGCCTGCGCGCCGCGTGCTTCTGTGATGTCGAGCGCCATACCGATGACGAGTTTGGTCTGATCATCGCGTTGGGTAGGCCGTCCGCGACAAGAGAGGTAAATCGGTAAATTGGCCGCCCCCATTTCGATCTCAAATTGGCCGTTCAAGGTGGCGCGCTTCAAAAAGCTGTAAAATTTATCCCGATAACCCATTTGGAAGAGCGCCAAAAATTGCGGGAGAGGGAGGAGAGTTTCTTTCTCTGCAAGGCCCATAGTCTTGGCGAGCGACTTTGAAAGAAACGCCGTGTTACGTGTCAGGTCGACTTCCCAAATGCCGCCATTCGATCCATCCACCGCTGCGCGATACCGTTGGCGCGAGATTTCTTCGACATTGTTTTGCTGACGTACAGCATCGATTTGTTTGAGGAGCTGGTTCATGAGCATCCAGATCAACCAAGCCGAGCCCAAAAAGAGCAGGCCGAAAAGCATGAGGTTGCTCATAAAGCTGCTATTTGTCTCGCGCGGCTGAATATCCATTATGGAGAGGTAGGAGTTTGGAATCCGCGCCGCGCCAAACCAAACATTCTCATCATTGCGGGAATGCTGAACGACCGTAGAGGTCGCTGTTCCGCGCGCAGCCTCAGACAAGCGATTGGCGCTAATCCGATAAAATGTCTGAACGCCTTGCGACGCAACATCAGGCGGTCCGTCAATCACCCGGCCGGAATCGCGTATCAGCGACCGCGTTCCAACCCGCTGTCCAATCAAGGTTCCCGGCGCAAGCGCGACGACCAAAAAACCGTCACCGGACTTTCGCGTAAGGACAGGCGTCGCTGTGCCCTTGTCATTGATGAGAGAGTCGACGGTGACGCCGTCTTTCGGGAAGTTGCGGCGATCCAATGCTGCGAGTTGTGGTCCCGCGCCGCGCGTATCGGCCAAGACGTTGCCATTGCCGTTTAAGAACGCTGCGCCGACGACATTGCGTGACCGCGCAGAAAAATTGACCATTTGTTGAGAGCTTCCGCGCAGAGCCAGGGCTGTATCCATCCATTCGATTTCGGCATCCAAAGCCCGCGCAACGGAAACCGCATCAGACGTCAATGCGGCTTCGAACCGGGACACTTGATCTTTCCGGTCCGTGTTGACGTCATTGATAAATTTCCATCCGGCCAAAACGATAAAGAGCGCGAAAAACAAAAACGTGATGGTAAGCAAGCGTTTGAAGACGGCCCGTCCGCCCAAACGCTCAGATAGGCGGCTTACGAAATCATCGCCATAAGCAGACGATCCGGGTGGTGCGGAAAATGCGGTTTGACCGCCGCCGGGCTGAACGGCGGGACGCTGCATCGCCGGACGCTCGATGGGCCGTTGTCTCTGCGCCATTTGATGCTGGCCGTGTGCTGGCTGAGCCTGAGCAGAAGGGGGAGAATAGGGACGCGCAGGTGCTGCGCTCGGTTGCCCGGGCGCCGGGGGAGCTGACTGATAGGGCTGTGGACCACGACCATTTTGCAAAACAATATTCCCCTTGTGCCTGTCGGCAACCCCCGTTGCGACCCCAGACTCACCCTAATCCATGCGCCCGCAGCGTAAAAAGCCTACGAATCATCACACTATAGGGTTAGCGAGGTCCTTGCTCGCAGTCGAACAAAACGTGGTTAATATTGTGTTGAAATCAGGCGCTGCGGGGCGGTTTAAGCTGCAATATCGTTGTAAAACCGTTATAAAATGCGAGGCTCGGGTTCAGGGCGGCCAATTGCATAGCCTTGGGCGGCTTCAAAACCGAGTTCCGTTACGAAGTTCCGTATCTCTTCCGTTTCGACGCCTTCAGCGATAAACCGCACATCCAAGGCCTCTCGCAACGACAAAAGCGCTTTCAAAATCGCACGGTCCCGCGCGGTATTATAGGCGGCCGCGACGAAGCCGCCGTCAATTTTCAGCCAGTTGCAGGGCAGAGCACGCAGATAGCGGATAGAGGCTGCGCCCGCACCAACATCGTCCAAACAGACCGGATGGCCTCTGGTTTTCAGGTCAGAGAGCAGGGCTTCGGCTAATCCCAAATCCTCCATGTCCCAGCTTTCCGTCAGCTCAATAATCAGTTTGGTCGGCGACGCGGTGAGCGCGGTTAGGCACGCCATGACAGAGGATTTGAAATTCGGTTTATCGACAGACGCGCCGGACAGGTTGATCGCAATGCCTGTCCCGGTGGGATTTTCGTTTAAGACCAATATGGCTTGGGCCAACATGGACAGGTCCAAATCCTTGATAACGCCTGATAGTTCAGCCGGGCGCAAAACGCCCTCCAGATGATCGTCATGATCAAACCGGACCAGCCATTCGTGATGATGGATCGCGCCGTCAGAAAGTCCCACAATGGGTTGGCGTAGAACGGAAAAGCGCTGTTCCGAGACGTGGTCGCGAAACCCTTCAGCAGTGCGTAAAGTCGACATATGGGCGGCCTAGCATAGAAGGCCGAAGAAAAGGTTTACGGGCGCTTCCTATGCCCCGCGTGTCTTCTCGGCGATTTCCAACACATTTTTGCTCGGCTTGGCCGCGATGATCCGGTCAAGTTCTGCCCGGATGAGGGCCTGGCGGGCTTTATCTAATTTACGCCAAATTTCGAAAGCGCCCAGAAGGCGCGCCGCGACTTGTGGGTTGCGGCTATCCATATCCAGCACTTGATCTGCAAACCACGCATAGCCTGAGCCGTCGATTTTGTGGAAGAGCTCTGCATTGCCCATGGCAAATCCGCCGACGAGGGCGCGAACACGGTTCGGATTATTTCGCTCATAACGCGGGGTTTCGGCGAGGCGAATGATGGAGCCTACCCCGCCCGCATGGGGGCGCTGGGATTGCACGGAAAACCATTTGTCGAGCACTAATGGGTTCGTCTCCCACTTCGCGTAAAAGTCTTCCATCGTTGTCTCAACGCGTTGCCCGCCGAGACGGGTGAGGGTGACGAGGGCGGAGAATTCATCCGTCATATTCGTGGCTTCGGAGAGCTGGTTTTGCGCAAGGCTCGCGGCCAGAGGATCATGCCGCGCGGCCAATAGAGCCAAGCAACGATTGCGCAAAGCCCGCCGCCCGGCGGAGCCGGCGTCGGGACTAAATCCGCCCGTGTCGGTCAGCGCGTGATAGCGCTCGACCAACCCATCGCGAAGATGATCAGCTATGGCACGGGATAGCCATTTTCCGGCTTCTTGGACGGCAACTGGATCGACCTCATTCAGGCTTTGCAAGACTTCCATGGGCGCTGGGGGAATGAGCGACAAGGCTTTGAAAGCATTGTCAAATTCAGGATTGTCAAATGTGCGTTGCAAGGCTTCGCAATAGCCGCGCAGCGCTTTTTTGGGCGCGGGCATTTTACCGCTCTCTATGGATTTCGCCATATCCGCCATGAGCTGACGCGCCAAGGTTTGCCCCGCGTCCCAGCGGTTAAACGGGTTCGGGTCGGCCCCCATCAAGCGCAGTAAATCATCAGTTGAAAAATCGGTCTCCAATGTGATCGGCGCAGAGAAATCCTGAAGTACAGAGATTGAATGCGGTTGATCTATTTTTGGGTAGGCGACACTCGTCCCGGATGTTTGCAGCAATGTCAGTTTTGGCTCCGAAAGCGGGCCGTCATCTCCGACGACCTGCCACTTAATCGGAATAATGACAGGGTGTTTTTTGGGCTGTCCCGGGGTCGGTGCGGTGGACTGCATGAAGTGCAGACGGGTGCCGCCCGCAGGCTCAGTTTCACGTAGAACTTTGAGCCTTGGCGTCCCGGCTTGGCTGTACCAGCGCATGAAGGGTTTGAGGGTTTGGCCCGTTGCCTCTTCAAAACTCTCAATAAATTCCTCGACCGTCGCGGCGATGCCGTCGCATTTTTCGAAATAACGATCAGAGCCTGCGCGGAATGCCTCCGGCCCCAGTATGGTTTTCAACATGCGAATGAGTTCCGCGCCTTTTTCATAAATCGTCGCGGTATAGAAATTATCGATCTTCATGTAGGATTCAGGCCGCACGGGATGGGCGAGGGGGCCAGCGTCTTCGGCGAATTGACGTCCGCGTAATCCGCGCACTTGCTTGATGCGCTGGACGGCCGCGCCGCGTTGATCTTCGGAAAACTCTTGATCGCGGAAAACAGTAAAGCCTTCTTTCAGGCAGAGCTGAAACCAATCGCGGCAGGTGACGCGGTTGCCGGACCAGTTGTGAAAATATTCATGGGCGACGACGGACTCGATCCGCTCGAAATTGAAATCGGTCGCGCTTTCGGCATCGGCGAGCAAAAGCGCGGAGTTGAAAATATTCAAACCCTTATTTTCCATCGCGCCGAAATTGAAATCACGCACGGCGACGATCATGAATAAATCAAGGTCATATTCACGACCATAAACCTCTTCATCCCACTTCATGGACCGTTTTAGGGCGTCCATCGCATATTCAGCCTGCGGCGCATTTCCGGGATCGACATAGATTTCCAGCGGGATGTTGCGGCCCGACATCGTGGTGAAACTGCCCTCCAACACGTCGAATTCCCCGGCGACGAGCGCGAAGAGATAGGCGGGCTTGCGGAACGGGTCATGCCAGACGGCGAAATGACGGCCTTCGCCGCCATCTTTTTTAGGAACTGCGCCTTCCTCAATCTTATTTCCGTTGGCCAGAAGGTAAGGGTAGGATGTGATGTCCGCTTCCATGCGAACGGTAAAGACGCTCATGACATCCGGGCGGTCGGGGAAAAACGTGATGCGGCGAAAGCCTTCCGCCTCGCATTGCGTACAAAATCGCCCGGCGGAGACATAAAGCCCCATCAGCGTAGAATTGGCGCTCGGGTTACAAACGGTCTCGATTTCGAGCGTGAAGTTTTCGGGCGTTTTGGTGAGGACCAGCTTTTCCTGATCCAGCTTATATGATGACCGCTTCAGAACTTTCCCGTCAATTTTCACCGATTTCAGGTCAATATTCTCACCATTCAGAACCAAAGGTTCATCCCGCACGCGAACAACCTCAATCTTGGACCGCACCCGTGTTGCCTTTGGATGAAGGTCGAAATCCAGATACACAGAGGTAAGCTCATGGCTCGGCGGCGTGTAATCCGAGAGAAGCGTCGGGGTAGGGGCTGTGTCAGTGCGCATAATGGGTGTCCTGTTTCTGACGCTTTATGTGGTCGAAAAGGGGATAAATTCAACGAGAAACGACAGGGTCATCTGATGGTATGAGATTAGCTGCAAGGAGGAATGCCAGAGTCGAAAATATTCCGAGCTCTAAACAACATCTTCACGAACGAAAATTGGAACGAATATAACCGTCCCTATTCCACAGATGAGCACGAATAAAGGCTTGTTAAAAGCATGGTAAAAAGCCCAAGTCTCAAAGCTAAATTGTGTACGGAACACCTCATTGAGACAAATCAGAAGTAAAGATAAAATGGGCGTCGACCAGTTGAATATTTTAATCTGCTTTTCCGAGAAGGCCTCGGAATCATAGATTTTGTGCGTTAGTTGAGTGGTTCGTCCTGAAGCTCCGGCTGCGACGGCCGCAAGGAATAATATCAGCCAGAGGAGACTTGGCCAAATTTGAATCCAAAGCGGGTCATTCAAATAGAGTGTTAATGCCACAAAGGCGTACCATAAATAACCTAGTCGTTGAACTACACCGGATCTCTTGTCTCCCGGAAACGCCATACGAAGTAAGGTATTTACCACAGCGAAAAATAGGAGCGAGAGGCAAAATGCTCTCAGGTCATATTTCAACAGAATAAACAGGCTGATCGTCGGGAAAAGGAAAGTCCTAAACCCCCAGAGAAAATTCCCAATATAGGCCCTACTCAATTTTGAACCTTCGAAATTTTTGACTCTCACCCGATGTGTGATGAAGAATGAGACGACAAACGCGAAGATTGGAATAAGTAGGTAAAGTTCCATAATACTGATCATTACAGCAGAATGCCTAAATAGCTCTTACTCCTAGACGACACACTCAACGCCTGGACCTCCTTAAATGCCATCCCCCCTAGACATCCAGCCCCATTGCGGTATGTGCCGCGCGAACGTTCTAAACTCGCGAAATATCCATCATGTCCAACTCTGTCGAATTCCTGCGCAATGTCGCTATCGTGGCCCATGTTGACCACGGCAAGACCACGCTCGTAGATAAACTCCTGCGCCAATCCGGCACGCTGGATGAACGCGGTGACCGCGAAGAGCGGGTCATGGATAGCGGCGATATTGAAAAAGAACGCGGCATTACCATTCTCGCCAAGAACACAGCCATTGGCTGGAAAGCGCCCGATGGGCAGGATTGGCGCATTAACATCGTTGACACACCGGGCCATGCGGATTTTGGCGGTGAGGTGGAGCGCGTGCTCTCTATGGTCGATTCCGTTGTGCTGCTCGTCGACGCCGTTGAAGGCCCGATGCCGCAAACGAGTTTCGTGACCAAGAAAGCGCTGGCCCAAGGCCTGCGCCCCATCGTGGTTGTCAATAAAATTGACCGCGTTGGCGCGCGCGCGGATTGGGTTGTCGACCAGACGTTTGATCTCTTCGACCGCCTCGGCGCGACGGATGAGCAGCTGGATTTTCCGGTTGTTTTCGCCTCAGCCCTGAATGGTTGGGCCTCTGACTCTGCCGATGAAATTGGAACAGATATGACGCCGCTCTTTGAGAGCATTGTCAAAAACGCGCCTGTCCCTGACGTTGACCCAAGCGGCCCCGTGCAGCTCCAAGTCTCCGCGCTGGATTACAGCAGCTATACGGGCGTCATCGGCATTGGCCGCGTTGTGCGCGGTGTGTTGACCGCCAAGACGCCAGTCGTCATCGCATCGCCTGACGGCACGGAACGCAAGGGGCGCATCGTCGACCTTTACGGCTTTATGGGCCTTGACCGCGTGAAAATGGAAAGCGTCTCTGCCGGGGATATTTGTTGTTTCACAGGTATTGATAAGCTCGGTATCTCGGACATGATTTGCGACCCGGAACATGTGGAACTCCTGCCGCCGCTCTCTGTGGATGAGCCGACGATCTCTATGACGTTCCAAGTCAATGACTCGCCATTTGCGGGGCGTGAGGGCAAATTTGTGACCTCGCGGAACCTCAAGGACCGCTTGGATAAAGAGCTCATCTCCAACGTCGCTTTGCGCGTGGAGCAGCTCGAAGACGCCGATAAGTTCCGCGTCTCAGGCCGCGGCGAATTGCATCTCTCTATCCTGATCGAGAATATGCGCCGCGAAGGTTTCGAGCTCGCAATTTCCCGCCCGCAAGTGGTCAACAAGGAAATCGACGGCGTGCTGTGCGAGCCCTATGAAAAACTCACAGTCGATGTGGAGGCCGACCATCAAGGCTCCATCATGGAAAAGCTCGGCGAGCGTAAGGGTAATCTGCAAGATATGGTGCCGGACGGAAATGGCCGTGTGCGTATGGATTATGAAATTCCAACACGCGGCCTGATTGGCTTCCGCTCGGAATTTATGACGCTTACATCCGGGTCCGGTCTGCTCTATCATAATTTTGACGTCTACAAGCCGCGCACCAAAGCGGGCATTGGCCGCCGCCAAAAAGGTGTGCTGATTTCCAACTCGACAGGTAAGGCTTTGGCCTTCGCCTTGTGGAACCTGCAGGCGCGCGGCGAGATGTTTATTGGCCATGCGACGGAAGTCTATGAAGGCATGATTATCGGCCAGAACTCCCGCAATAATGACCTGACCGTCAACCCGCTCAAAGGCAAACAGCTGACCAACGTCCGGGCGTCCGGCACGGATGAAGCCGTGACTTTGGTAACGCCGATTACAATGACGCTGGAACTCGCGCTGGAATATATTAATGATGATGAGTTGGTCGAAGTGACGCCGGAATCTATTCGTATTCGCAAGCGTTACCTGCTGGAGACCGAGCGTAAGAAAGATCAACGCCGCATGGAAGCGCTCGAAAAAGAGAGCTAGAGCGAAAGAGAGCTAACAAAAAAGGCAGGCTCAGAGCCTGCCTTTCGTATCGCTACGGCCCGCATTGACGCGTTATTTATCCACCTTAATCGGCGGGCGCGGAAATCCCCAAATCACGGCGGCCGATTTAATCAGCTCGCTTTCGGCTTTCACATATTCTTTGTCGCTCACGGAAATTGAGACCATCGCATCATAAACGGCTTCTGCATCGCGCTGCCTTTTAAAACGCGAGACGGCCCGCAGGATAATGGTATTGCGCCGCGCGCCTTTGAGCTTGGCTTTAATTTCCTCTTCGTTCCGTTTGAACCAACCGCGCAATTGATTTTCAGACATGGGCGGCAGATCGAATAGGTCCAACAGACCTTCCGCCTGACGGAAAAAAGCGTTCATTTCCGGCTTGCGGACTTTTTTGTCGATGATGATTGTTATGGCGAGCGGCAATAATACCTCTTCAAAGGTATATTCTCTCTCTTTTCCCGTCTCTGTGTCTATTTCCGTGCCCATTATCTTAACCCCCAGTTGCGACAATTGCGAATTAGATAAACCGAACGGTGATGCGCTGCAAACCCTCAATACCGCCCGATAATTCATCCCCGACGTGAACGGGGCCGACCCCTGCCGGGGTTCCGGTATAGATGAGGTCACCCGCTTGCAGGTCCATATCCTGATGAAGCCGTTTAATAATCTCCGGAACAGCCCAAATCATATCCGACAATGCGCCGTGCTGAACGATGTCGCCGTTCCTGCGCAAGACGATACGGGCCTTGGACAAATCCACGTCTTTGGCAGGGGTTAGAACAGAGCAGGGCGCAGAATGATTAAAGTTTTTCGCCCGCGCCCAAGGCCCGCCTTTTTTCTTGGCGGCAGATTGTAAATCCCGCCGCGTCAAATCAATGCCGACGCCATATCCGAACACTTCAAGATCCGGTCCAATGGCCACCACCAGCTCAACTTCGTAATGCAAGTTCGAGGTGTTGGGGGGGAAGGGAATATCTTCACCGCTTTCCACAATCGTCTCGGCGGCTTTCGTAAAGAAAACAGGTTCAGATCGCGCGGTATCCCCGCCCATTTCTTTCACATGGTCAGCATAATTTTTCCCGATGCAGTAAATGCGCCGGACCGGAAAGCGGGTTTTCAACCCTTTTATCGCCAAACTGACGGGGTCATGTGGAGGAAATGCGTATTTTGTCATGTCATCTCAATTGCAATTTGCGCCGGCCTCTGTCTATCGTGATAGCATAGTTTACGGAGATTAACATGCGCATTGTCGACGTTCCAATCGATAAAATTTATGTCCCCGCCGCGCGAAAGAGCACGCTGGATGAAGACAAGGTGATGGAGCTGGCCGAGGATATCCTCGAAAATGGCCTGCAAAAACCGATCTATGTGCGGACCGGAAAGGATCGCTACGTCTTGCAAGAGGGCCTGCACCGGGTCGAAGCGATGAAGCTTCTCGGTGAAACAATCATTGATGGCCACATCGTTGCGGCCCAGCGGAAATAAATCTTTTAGCCTCAGACAAGCCCCTATTCGGATATATTGAGGTTCCATCCCTGTTTCACCGCGCCTTCCGCGATGTCGAAATCCAACCTTTTCAACCGCTTATAAAATAATCAAAAAGATGTATCCGCACATTGGGTGTATGGCCGCATATTTAATCTTGTCTTCTTCCACGGGACGGTCAGATGCGCATTGATCTAATCGGGAGGGAGCGGCGCTTGTCATTGGGCGCGGCGGGGTAATGTCCGTCGTTCTGGGTGGCCTATCGCGAGCTTATTAGACCTCGACTGTCTAGCTAGGCCGGTAGTGCAGAAAGGCGTCGTCGTGTGGGGCTTCTTGGCACTTGGTGCATTTCCTGATTAACAGGAATTGCACGAGCTGGGAGGGCTCAAAGCATTCGCATACCGCATTCGCAACCGCAGAGCCTAACCACCCACACGAACATCCCCACTAATTTTAGATTGAGAGAACAACGCGATAAGACGAAAGATAGAAAGATAAAAAAGAACTCTTCTCCCCATTTATGGGGGGAAGGTGCCCGAAGGGCGGATGGGGGGACGCTATCGTAGCAGTCATACTGCGGTGATGAGCGAACCTATCCCCCCATCCCCTGCTGCGCAGGTACTTCCCCCCGTAAACGGGGAGAAGAGCGATCTCTCTTTCCTCCGACTCCCCCATTCCCAAAAAGGAACCCCAATGCCCCGTAAAACCCTACCGCCGCGCAAGGCGCGCGCAGCGTTTCTCGCGATTCAACTCGAGAAAGCCCGCTATGAAATTCGCGCACTTAGGCGGGCCGAACGCGAAGCCGAGGCCGCGCTCACCCTGCGCAAATTCAATTCCGATTGGGTGGAGCTTGACCGGGAGTTAAAGCAGCGCCAATTAGAGGCCGAGATGGATGCGATGGAAGCGTGCCTCGAAAACCACCGCCCGAAGATTCCGATCTTTGACAAAGCCTTCATCGCGAAGATGCGCGCCGCATATCCGAACCTGGCGCCAAAGGCCCCAGCCCCAGAGCCTGAACCCCATCCTGACGTGAAAATAGCCGCAGACCTCCGCGCCGCTGAGGCCCGCCGATCCGCAAATGAAAACCACAAACCCCCGCCGGGCGAAAAAGCGTGGAAATATGAAAGCATAGGCGAAGGCTACCACCCGGCCCATGATTGGCGGAATCATGAGGATTAGGCGGGGTTGGGTGCCGTTAGTTCAGCGGCTAAACCGCCCAATGAAGACCGTTGGTTGACCTCAGCTTATCTCCTCAACCCAGATCCAGTTTCGATTGAATGCCTGATTTAGAAGGATTACCATCCTGCTATGAAGAAATGTTTGCAGAGACTTGGGATTTTCCCGTTAGCGATATCGCTATTATTGGGTGCGTCTTGTTCGGACAATGACACCTCGGCAGAGAAGAAGTCTAAAACCGATTGTATTGAAATTCCTAACTTGGACCCCAGTTTCGCAGGGTTTTGCCAGAGAGAAATTTTGAATGCCAGGCTTTATCGAGTTGGCGGTTTTCGAAGCGACCTACACACAGCCGTCTTTGACGATGGGGTATCTCAACTTGTCTATTTGCGCCATGATATTGTTCCGTCGCCCCAACTGCATATCATTACGACTGCGGGGGATGTGCCCTTAACCCTGATCGTTGACAAAGCTAGCTGGCAATCTGTGGGTGGGTCTAGAAATCTATTTAAAGACAAGAATAATGTTTACTGCTTTAGACAGCGCTACACCGGGCAAAGATTATTGCTGACCCTTGATGAAGTTGACGCTGAAAAACTTGTTTCGATTGATGATTACAAATCAGCTGATCCTGAATTTGATCGACAATTGCGAGACAGAAAAACAGAGTTTCCAGACCTTGTAGCAACTGATGGAACGGTTTTGATTGATATGTTTTGTAGCATTGTAACGTTTGAAGATTTTCTCACGCGTTCAGACAGATATCAGCGCCGATAAAAGATCCATCAGTTTGATCCGCGTGGAGATAGATATGTTGTTATCGTACCAGCATCCTAAAATCGCTCCAATCAGAACATTCGTGATGGCCCTATCAGCTGCGTTTCCAAAATAGACATTGCGTGTAATTTTTGCTGCCCCATAATGACTTTATGACATGGGACTTCCAATCTAATTCGATCTCAGATTCTGTTCGGCAATTTCGTCTGATACGGAAGAGCGGGGCGTCCGAGCCCGGGCGAACGCTCACCTTCGCGGAGGTTATCCGGCTTTGGCAGACTGACGGCGAGTTTGTCCGTTTTTATTCTAATCTGCTAAGCGCTTCACCGTTTAAGGGTTTCCGTTGGGAAACGCCTCCGGTGACGACCGATTTGATTGAACGCGAATTTGAATTTGTATTGCTCAAAAGCGATGCGCTGGACCGCCGGGTCGATCAAGCTGCTTTTGCCGAGCACTTTAAATCGGGAGCAGAAGTTGTGAGCTTTGCCAATCTTAGTGGCGACGCAAGTTTGGTGGTGCCGTGTCCTATAGCCGATCCAGCGCTTTACGGGCATCTTGCTTCGTTTATCCGCAAAGCGCCGGAGTCTCAAATTGTCGCGCTTTGGAGCTCCGTCGGCAAGGCAATGACTGACCGCATTTCCGATACGCCCGTTTGGCTGTCCACTGCCGGCATGGGCGTGTCATGGCTGCACGTTCGGCTCGATTCTCGCCCAAAATATTATGGCCATGCTCCGTATAAAACGGTTTAAATCCCGACCGATCATTTCCAAGCGAGCGGCTTGAACTCACTCTATAAATGGCGTTCGCGTAAGTGGCCTAAACCGCCCAAAAACGGCCGCTGGTCAATGTCTATCCAAAAGGCAAAGTTCAGGTTATAGTCCAGCTGAATTTGAAAATATTTTTAGGAATCTGAAAAACTTATGCAGGAAATTGATAAGCAGTGCTTAGACGCATTTCCAGAGCTCCTTGAACTCTATGGGATTGGAACTCTGAAAGAAGCGAGTGGCGTTGGATCATACATATTTTTTGAAGACTACTTTAACGCCTTTGTTGAAGATCATAAAAACAACGATGACATCCTAAGAAGGGTTGCGGATTATATTGAGTGTAACGCTCAAATTGATAATTTTGACCTTCAAAACCTGATGACCATTGGTGTTTTAGAAGGCCTCGTGAATAGGGAGGTTCACGGAATAGCGAAATATCTAAAACCACAATCCAAGAAACTACTAAAACAAGCTGAGCACAGAACGAAAATCTACCGGCATATTTGGCGATTAGATTGAAACTAGTTGTAAACCTATCTTAGATTTTTTGACCTTGCATCAGCCGATAACGAGGGTCCTAAAATCGCTCCACAACAGCCGCTGGTAAAGTTTGCGATTTCGGTTGTTACTCGCCCCATTAAGATCGCTCTTCAGGTGTTCTAAGTTCTAAAATTATCAAGGTGTTTCCACTCGGGTCTATGAAATGCACTTCATTTTGATGCGATTGGATTTTTAGAGATTTGTCACCAAGGCCTATGAACTCATCTTCCGTTATGACGTTGGGTGTCTGAGGTATCCGCTCCGCCATACGACCATCGGGTTTTACAAACAGCTCAGTGCACGCATTTTGACCCAGATTTCCCATTGCGCTCAAGATGAATAAATTACCGGTCAATTCGTAATGTCCCCAAGTGGGGTTGCACGTGCCAATTAGGTGAAGGTCTCCATCTTCAAATCAAGCCCAAACGTGTGGATTTTTCTTTGGCAAAATGTAGTTACTTACTTTGACGACTCTGAATATTTTGCCCGACAATTCGACGTCATCCGGCAATGGAGCTGTTTGCGATTGTGGGCTGGTTATGTCCTCAGACCGTTTATCCGGCGCGCCGATATGCGCACATCCCAAAAGGAGAGGTGCAAAAATCGCCGGCTGTGCAATTTTGATAAAGGTCTGCAACGCCTCATCTCCCGCTCTGAATACAAGTTGCGTAAGGTAGGACGCAACTCAAGACCGGATCCTTGGATTTAGCCTAAATTTATCTCTCCAAATCCAAATCATGAGCGGCTTGAAATGCGTGATTAAGGGGGCTCGTTTCACCCCTTTCGAGATTTCCGCGTATTCTTTTTAGAGCCCTTCTTCGTGCCTTTCCTTTCGGCCTTCGCCGCGGCGCGGGCGAGTTTTTTCTTATGCGGTTTTTTGGGTTTGCCTTCTGACCAGCTTTGCCCAGCGGGGGCTGGCATGTCGGCGTGGGTTTTCTTTCGGGGTTTGCGTTTGAAGTCGCCTTCGCCGGATTTCGCAGGTTTTGCGTCGTCACGGGAGCTCTTCTTATTGTCCCAATTTTTATCTTTGTCACCGCCGCGGCTTTTCTTTTTATCCC
>ENA-ORXR01001144-ORXR01001144.1-marine-metagenome-genome-assembly--contig:-NODE-1144-length-29626-cov-62.263156_pt1 | contig 29626 bp, 37 predicted proteins | sample MGYA00237866_ERZ511479 | MGnify/ENA metagenome assembly ERZ511479
AAGGATTTCAAAGGATTCTTAGACGGAAAAAAGACGAGTATAATGGCACATGTTATTTAATTTCTTTCACTAACTGACAACAATTAAATTAACTGACTAAGTAACGAGTAAATAATAACCTCGTCGAAATCGTAAACTTATTATTTGCTCGTTACTAATGAACAGTGATTTATTCACTCATTCACTCATTCGTAATTCACTCATTGTAATTAATAAACGGTTTGTACTATTTTTTTCGATGCTCTTATGGAGAAATTGATAAGGTCAATAGGTGTGACCATACCGACCAATTTATCATCATCTACGATGGGAATGGCGTGAAAAAAATTCTCTCTGAACACCTCTACCGCATCCTTGACCTGATTGGTGCTGTTGAGTTTGCCTACGCGCCGCGTCATGATGTCTTTGGCACAATACTTTTCAAGTAAATCTTTATTATTGATATTGCCTTTATTGCGACATTCGATCGGTCCTCGAATGTGGTACAGCAAATCCGTTTTACTAATAATACCCAACAATTTTTGGTTATCGGTGACGGGTATATGATGTATATTTTTTCGTAAAAATAAATCCTTTACTTTCGTCAGTTCGGTATCTGGTCCTACCGTGATAATGCCTGTACTCATTACTTCGGCTATCGGTGCTTTTATGTTCATATCTTTCCTTTTTTATGTGTAATCCAATGTTTTATAAGAAAATTAAGTATCAGGAATTAAATAAATGTACATTCTTCGCGTCGTTATTTTTTCTTTATACTTTACCAAATTTTCCTTAAATACAGTGAGTGTTCGCGTCAAATTTGGGTCGATTCATTTCAAAATAAACCGTCCAAATCGGGAAGTTATTGTTTTATCGTTACTAAGTGGAAACTGCTTTTTCCATTTTCTCTTGTGCGCTACATTTGCATTTTGCTGCAAAATTGATGATGTCATAAGTGGTCACGATACCCACCAAGAGGTTGTTATCTACGATAGGAATGGCGTGGAAAATATTTTCCTGAAACACCATGATGGCGGTAGCAATGCGGTCTTTGCTTTCGAGCTTGGCTACGCCTGTCGTCATGATGTCTTTAGCGGTGTAATTTTCGAGCAAGTCGCGGTTGAGTTCCACGTCATCTTGTCGCTGCCCGACCACTCCTTTTATATAGTGCAACATATCCGTTTTGCTAATAATCCCGATGAGCATTTGGTATTTGACGACAGGAATATGATGGATGCGTTTATTGTCAAAAATCTCCTTAATTTTGGAGAGTTTGGTATCGGCAGTGACGGTGAGGAGGTCGGTGGTCATTATTTTGGAGAGCTGTGTCATTGTATTCATAATGTTAATTTTTAAAAAGTTGAAGTTCGCGAATGAGTGTGATGTGCAATTGATAATTAAGTATCAGGAACAAAATAAATGCATATTCTCGACTTGTTCTTTTACTTTATACTTCACCAAATTTTCCTTAAATACAGTGAGTATTCGCGTCAAATTCGGTTCGTCTAAAGAAAAAATAACGACGCGAAGAATGTACATTTATTTAATTCCTGATACTAAGCAATAAAATATTTGGAAGAAAATTAATTTATCCTCACCCTCAAATCTCAACTTATATTACTATTTATATGCACAAAATTAGAGGGAATAGACGGGTCTTGAAATGATACAAATCAATGGTGAGGGTGATGCTCGTCATTTGAGGGGAGGGCAAACGGGACTAACTTTGCCTCAAATTAATACAATTCACCACGAAAGATATTTTGTGAATTTTGAGATGAATAATTATAAATAAAATGACTATGAAGAAAATACTTGTACCTACCGATTTTTCTCCAACCGCTGAGAATGCGCTTACTTATGCAGCGAATTTGGCGAAAACATTAGAGGCAAAAGTTCACCTTTTACATTCTTATGAATTGATGCGTAAAACGGGTATGATACTCTCTATTGAGCGTCATATCGTTGGAGATGCACAGAGGGATATTGCTCAAGAAAGTGCGAGAGCGACTGCCCTTAGTGGTACCAATACGACGACTAATGTACGTAAAGGTTATAACGATGAGGTGATTGCCAGCGAGGCTAAAAAAATGGCATCCGATCTGGTTGTTATGGGTACAAAAGGCGCGAGCGGTGTGCAGGAGGTTTTTCTCGGTAGCAATACTGTAAGAGCGATTAAGTACACAGAAGCACCTATTTTGGTTATTCCGGATGAAGTTGAATATCAACCGATTAAGAAGGTCTTGCTTGCTGTCGATAGTGATTTTTTCAGTGATGCCAAAGCTCTTGAACCACTTAAATATTTGTTGGAAAAGACGGGTTCGCAACTCATCGTGCTGCACGTAGATAACGGCGACAAAGCTCCTTCATCAACACCATTCAAACTCCTCTTAACGGAACATTTCGGAGAGGGCAATTATGAATTTCACGAAATACACAAGCCCGACATTGGTAGGGCAATTATGGATTTTTCATATAAAATTAATGCTGATGTATTATGTATGATTCACCACTACCGCAATTTTTTAGACCGTATATTCAAAGCAAGTACGACCTTCAAAACTGCTTTTCATACCGACACGCCCCTGTTGGTTTTAAAGGATTAGTTCACTATCAAAAAGAAGATTATGATTATTCACGACGATAAAACGCTCAAGCAAGTACAGGACGAGTTTTCAAAGAAATTTCCTTTCCTTAAGCTCGAATTTTACAAAATGCCACACGACGAATCCGGTTATTCCAATGTGAAAGACCAGATTGATACCAATAAAAAAATCGGTGATGTTCGTCTGATTCACAACACTGAAAATATATCTATTAAAAAGGATATGACTGTGAATGACTTTGAACAAATGTTCAACAATAAACTCAGTTTGAATGTACAGGTATTCCGTAAATCCGGTAATATCTGGCTACAAACCGGAGTTACCGATTATCTCACACTCGCCGAACAAAACCACCGAGGCGAGGCATCTCTAACTATGGTTTAATTAGTCCATAGTTGATAGTCTATAGGAGGGCGTGAAACGGGAAGTTATCGCAGCTACCTACGGACTATCGACTACAAACAAAACATTATGCGTAAAATACTCGTTCCCATAGATTTTTCTCCCGAATCCCTCAATGCCTTTCGTTATGCTATTCAATTATCGGATGTGACAGGTGGCTCCATTCATCTTTTACATGTCATTCCATTGGATTATACCGGACTGCATGTGCCGATAGCTGTCACGCAAAATACCCAATCTAAAACTGAATATGCCCGAAAGCGGATGGTCGAATTTACAACGGAAGCACTGACCGAAATCGAAGCAGTCAAACAGCTTGAAAAAGTACCTGACATTCACTCGGATGTACGCGTGGGTACGCCCTTGTTTTCGATACTGCAAGCTGCCGAAAGATCCGATATTGACTTGCTCATCATGGGTACGCGTGGCAATCGAAAAGCAGCGATTGAAAAGCTAAATAACCTGACGGCGAAGGTCGTCAAAGATACGCGACAAGATACACTCATAGTGCCGGATACAGCGCGTTTTTCACATATTTCGAGGCTCTTGTATGCTTCCAATTATGCAAAAGAAGACCCTTATTATATATGGAAAACCCTCAAATTGCTTGACCCGATTACGGCAGTGATAGATGTAGTACACATTAGTACAAAAGGCGAAACAAATATGCGCGAAAATGCCGAAAATTTGCGCCAATATCTCAATGAAAATCCTATTGGTATGCAGACCCAACTGCATGAGTCAACCGCTACCGATATAGAAACGGGCATTCTTGAATATGCCGACACTATGGGTATTGACCTCATTGTGATGTACACTCCGGATTATGGTTTTATTGATTTTCTTTTTCATAAAAGTCATACCAAGCGTATGTCAAAACTGACCAATACTCCGCTACTTATTATAAGAGGAAAAAAATAGATTTGACAACACAATTTTGTTCAATTATTTCTAAAATAATTCTTTTCATAATGGTTTTATACGCTTGGTTATCAAAGGGTAATCAAGCGTATTTTTTTTATATTGATAAAGGTCATAGTATAGGTTGATACAACTCATTTCGAGGCTCAATATTTCGCTGCATCTTGTGGTCATATTAATTATTCAACGAAAAATATTGATTATGATTGACAATACATTGACCAGCATTTCCAGCATAATGACTCGTGAAATGATTACCGTTTCGCCAACAACATTACTTAGAGAAATTCACGAAATTTTCCAAACACATCACATTCATCACATCCCTGTGGTGGACGAAAATACGAAACTTCATGGCATCATTAGTTTCACCGATTACGCTAAAGCATTAGATACGTTTACAATATTTGGTACTAAGCGTGGTGAAGTACACAATGAAAAAAGCTTTAAATCAATCATGGCAAAGGACATCATGGAAAAGAAAACCGTCTGCCTTTCACCTGACGACAAAATAGGAACAGCCGTAGGGATATTCAAAGAAAATCTCTTTCATGCCATTCCCATAATAAAGAGCGAAAAATTAGTTGGCTTAATTACCACGTATGATCTACTTGTTTACGCTTATCGCGAACCAACTTTTATAGATTAAATATTATTGAATTCCAACTTATACAAAAAATGATAATTATGAAAAAGATATTAGTCATCAGTATATTAGCCATATTATTCGTTGCCAATACTTGTAATGAATACGAATATTCCCCGCCCAATTCTGTAGAGATAGATTATAACCTTATTCCGGTTTGGTATTACCTCAAAACGGGTCAACCAAAACAGGCAAAAAAAGTCGCAGTCAGTCTCAATACTTACCTTACAATCCTACATCATGAATACAAAAGTTTGTTTCAAGAAAAAGGTACGGAAGAAGTATTCACCGACCTTGAGAGTGCGATGATGCATCTGCATTATCTCATTGACAGGGCGCAATATGAAATGGCAATTGACCAAACCTACATGATTGTTTTTAAATTATCTGATTGGCGTTCATGTACTGAAGATGAACATTTTATAGATAGGATTTGGGATTTTGGACGCAGCTACGAAAATGCAAAACAAGTCATTAACGATGCAGAGCTTTGCCTACTCGAATGGCATGATTTTGAAAAAATGTCGCAAGACTTGAATGACTCATGGTCAAGGGTGAAAGATGCACATATTGACGAGTATTTATCGGAGTTTTTTGATGAAAAAGAAAAAACACAATACAAATTTTTAGTGGAAACGATAGAGAATTGTATAGATGATTTTAATTATACCCTAATGGCAGCCGATAGAGAAGAGGTTGCTCAATTTTGTAATAAAATAGAACCCGCTTATGTGCAGTTGGTTGGTATGTTTGGAAAGTTTGAACCATATCTCAAGCCGCTCCCTGACTTAGACTGGGAGAATATTCAAATTACAGTGATTAATGAATGAGTGTTGAGTGAGAGAATGAATGAATCACAAATTAAGACCTGATTCATTCATTCAAAATTCATCATTCAAAATTCATCATTCAAAATTAAATATTATGAAAATTAATCACATAGCTGCATCACTTGACCTCACTTCTACCGATGATTTTGTTTTGCAATACATCAATATGTTACTCGGTATTTATCCTAAAACTAAGGTCGAATGTACACACGTCACGCCTGTATTTGATTTGGCAACAGCCTTATATACACACGATACAGATGAACTCGAAGCTACGGCAGAACGCCGAAAATTAGTAGAGGAAAATATAAACACGAAAATTACAAAGTTCGTAGATAAGGATTTTCACGATAATATATATATCCATGTAAATGAGGGAAAGATAATGGACAAATTGGTCTATTATGCAGGTGAGGGCGAACATGATTTATTGGTTTTGGGGCGCAAAAAAAATAAAGATTATTTCGGTAGATTGACGCACGAACTTATCCGCAGAGGCAAGAGCAATACAATGATTGTTCCCGAAAAACCGCCTGTCACTCCGCGTCGTATTATGGTAGCGATTGATTTTTCAGACAATGCTTTACGTGCTTACGAAACGGCTGTTGGGTTGGCAAATAGTCTGCCTCATCTGCCCGAAGTTCATTGTGTCAATGTCTATGAAATGCCCGATACCGATACCATATATGCTGGATTCAAACCTCGCTCAAAGGAATTTAAAACGGAGATGAAAAAGGCAGTAGGTTTTGCCTATCATACTTTTTTAGAGAAAGCAAAAGTGGAGTTGCGAAACGAAAAATCCGCCACATTTACTGCGCTCAATGCACCTCGAACCTTATGCGCTGAAACCATTTTTCATCATGCCAATACCTTTGGTGCTGACCTCATTATTATGGGTGTAAAAGGATATTCGGATGTAGAAAGATTCTTTTTAGGAAGTGTGGTAGAACGCATGACGCTTATCAATAATAAATTTCCACTTCTAGTGGTAAAATAATACGAAATACTCAAAAAACAGCCACGCATTTCGATGCTTTCTTATTCAAAAAACAAAAATACGATGACAGATGAAACAAAATGCAGATTACGGCAACAACTCATTTCGGAGATTGAATTTAAAATCAAATTATTAGAAAAAAGGGCTACCGTTCATGCCCAAACGATGTATCCGATTAAAGATTTGGAACTTAAATCACCGGATTATGGCTTAGGAATCATCCCCAAACTTATCGCTGTTATCAATAGTAATGAGGAATCAGAACGAGTGATAGAAGAGTGCCAGCGCAATAAAAAGAAATTATTATTCATTAAAAAACAAGTGGCTATCAGTGAGCCGGATAAAATCGTCAAATGCCTTTCTGCTAATGAATACGCAAGGATGACAATGGCGGAAATAGAAGCGTTTTGGGGACTTGGAGGAATTAAAGAAAAGCACAAATCGACGACATTACAAAATATTGATCACCAATCAATTAGCATTTTTGTGTAATTCACTAAAATGTATTTTTAATAAAAACGCGGATGTTTTAATAAAATTAAAACATCCGCGTTTTTTGTTAATTAGAAGATATATCGGTCAAAGTTTGTCATTCGACGAAGATATTTTTTCTTACAAATTCCTCAAAATAAAATCCGTCATTTTATCATATAAATGAAGTCGTGTATTGCCGCCATAAATACCATGATTACGATTTGGGTAAAAATAGGTATCGAAATGTTTATTCGCTTTAATGAGCGCGTTGACCATCTCGAATGAATTTTGCGCGTGTACATTATCGTCGCCCATACCATGCACGAGAAGGTATTTACCTTTCATTTTATCGACATGATTTATCGGCGAATTGTCCTCGTAGCCATCGCTATTTTCTTGCGGAGTACGCATAAAACGCTCTGTATAAATGGTGTCGTACCACTTCCAATTGGTGACAGGCGCAACGGCAATTGCTGTACTAAATACGTCTGCACCTTTAAACAAACACAAAGACGACATATATCCGCCATAACTCCAGCCCCAAATTCCGATACGTTCGGCATCAACATAAGGCTGTTTGCCGAGCCATTTGGCAGCTTCGATTTGGTCAATGGTTTCGTATTTGCCGAGTTGCTGGTAGGTCATTTTTCGGAACTCCTCGCCACGCGCGCCCGTTCCGCGATTGTCAACCGACACGATAATATAACCTTGCTGCACCAGTGATTGATGCCAGAAATAATTTGAACCGCCCCAAGAATCTTGCACAGTTTGGCTATTCGGACCGCCATAGACATACATCAAAACAGGGTATTTTTTGGAACGGTCAAAGTCGGTGGGCTTTATCATCCAACCGTTTAATTTGACACCTTCACTGGTTTTAAAATCGAAAAATTCGGGCTTGCTGATGTCGTAAGTGTTGAGTTTTTCGCGCAAGTCTTTATTGTCTTCAATTGTCCTAACTAACTCACCATCAGCATTGTGTACGGTATATGAAGACGGTGTACCTGCTGCCGTATGTGTATTAACAAGGTAATCAAAGGTCTTGCTGAATTGAGCGCGGTTAGAACCTTCATTGGCAGAGAGTTTTTGTTTTTTCTTTCCTTTAAAATTAATGGAATAGACCTCGCGCTGCATCGGCGATTTTTCGGCGGCTTGGTAATAGACACGCTCATCATCCTCATCTACACCATAAAAATCAGTGACATCGTACTCCCCTTTCGTAATTTGTTTTTTCATCTTACCCTTCATATCGTACAGGTAAATATGATTGTAACCATCCTGCTCGCTCGTCCAGATAAATTCTTTTCCATTGTCCAAAAACGTCAAATTATCGTGAATATCGACGTAGTATTTATTTTTTTCGGATAGTATTTTTTTAGCTTTCCCGCGTTTTGCATTGACTAAAAACACATCCAATTCGTTTTGATGTCTATTCATTTGAAAGACACAGAGTTGATTTTTATCTTGTGTCCATTTTAATCGTGGGATGTACATATCGGCTTTGTTATTCAGGTCAATTTTACGAGTTTTTCCTTTTTTCAAATCATACATGTGTAGTGTGACAACTGCATTATCTTCACCTGCTTTTGGGTATTTGAAGGTGACGTACTCAGGATATAATTCACCACGATACATAGGCATCGTAAATTCTTTGACCTTACTTTCATCTGATTTCAAAAAGGCAATTCGACGGCTATCAGGCGACCATTCAAAGACACGCACGATACCAAATTCTTCTTCATAGACCCAATCTGTTACGCCATTTATGATTGCATTATACTTGCCATCACTGGTGATGCGCGTTGTTTTTCCTGACGATAAGTCCTTGTAATACAGGTCGTTATTTTGTACATAAGCAATTTTACTGCCGTCAGGAGAGAGGGTGGCATTGCGTTGTTTGGCATTGTCGGCTACGGGTGTGAGGGTTTCGTTTTTAGTGTCCCACACATAATAATTCGCACGGCTGGAATAACGATAAATTTTTTCGACATCAGTAGAAAACACAATTTTACTTTCACCATCGTTGAAGGTATAGTTGCTAAATTTTCCGGCATCGCCCATGTTTTCACCCTTGAAAATAACGCCTGCGGTTTCGCCTGTCGTGATGTCGTATTTGACGATATTGTCGTCTTCGGTGCGAGAGTAATGTTTACCGTCATTTAGGAAATTGAAGCCTGCAACATAATTGGCGCGGAAGGTAGGTGCAGTCCAAATATCCTGATTAGTGATGAGTTTTTTCTGAGCGAATGTGCTGACACTAATTAAGGCAACACAAAATATTAAGCCTATCTTTTTCATTATATTGAATTGTTTTTTAATTAAAATGTTTGTAAAGATAAGAAAAAAGGTAGGGACTTAAATGTTATAATTTGAGTATCTGTGCGGATACTTAGTGTGACTATGAATCCATTTTTTACTATCTTCGTCTAAAATTCATATACGTCTGTCTTCAAAATATTTAATATCACGAATTATTTATGTACTTTTAGACAGATTTTTGGTTATTATTTGACCGTTATTTAGCATTAAAATTGACCAATTAGTAAATTAATATGCAAAGACAACAAAAGCGAACTTCCAATCCTTTTCGTTCTATCATGGGCATCGTATTTTTGGTGCTGGCAGTGATGGCTGTTTTTTGGATTGCAAAAGGCATTTTTACGATACTTTCTTATTTGACTCCTGTTCTTTTGATTGCCACTTTAATCATTGACCACAAAGTGATTATAGATTACGGAAAATTTCTCGGTAAACTATTTCAACAAAATCCGCTTTATGGTATCGGTGGTATTTTATTGTCCTTTATCGCGAGTCCGGTAGTGGCAGTTTATTTATTTGGTAAGGCGATGCTCAAACGTAAGGTTCGCAAAATGCAGACTCACGTAGAGGAGCAAACAAAGGGCAGATATACCGATTATAATGAGGTCGCTGAGGAGGAAGAAGTGGAATTTGAATTGAAAGATGAGGAAGAAATTATCCCTTTGGAAATTCCGAAAACAGAACGTCGCCTAAAACAACAAGAACGCAATTCTTACGATGACCTTTTTGACAATATTTGATACGTCGCGCAAATAATTAATCCATTTTGCTCCTCAATATTTATATTTTTATAGTTGTTGTGCTGACGGTCATTTATGTGGCTATCGTGCTGCGCTATGTAGAGGGATGGCGAGCTTTACCTTATTTTAATTCAGAAAAAAAATCCGAGAATAACACGACATTAAGTGTGCTCATTCCTGCGCGTAATGAGGAACAAAATATAAGCCAAACACTACAAGCTGTCTTTGCACAAAACTATCCTACCCATTTATTTGAAGTCACTGTTATAGATGATCATTCTACGGATAATACGGCAATTATTGTAGAACAATTCATTCAACAATATTCAAATATCAGCCTTATTCGATTGGCAGAACATGATTTAGATGATACACAGTCATTTAAAAAGAAAGCCCTCGAAATAGCCATACAAAACTCTAATTATCAACTTATTGTGACGACAGATTCAGATTGTATTATGAATAAAAATTGGCTATCTTTTATAGCTGATTATTATGAGAAATATAAACCCGCGTTTATTGCTGCGCCTGTTATTTTTCATGATGAAAAAAATACATTTCAACGATTCCAATCTTTAGACTTCGTCGGAATGATGGGCGTAAACGGAGCGGGTATTTTTCGGAAGTTTCAATATCTCTGCAATGGTGCAAATCTCGCTTACGAAAGAGAAGCATTTTACGAAGTCGATGGCTTTGAAGGCATTGACAAATTGGCTTCGGGTGATGACCTGATGCTTATCCAAAAAATGGCAAAACGCTACCCCAACCGCATTGCTTTTCTCAAAAATGTCGCTGCTGCTACCCACACAACTCCCAAACGAAGCCTTCGAGAATTTATGTCTCAACGCATCCGTTGGGCAACCAAAACCACACATTATCCTGACCCGCGTGTGACGCTTACATGGGCATTGATTTGGTTGTTTTGTGTCAGTATTCCAATAAGTTTTTTATTGAGTATATTTTTCGGAAAAATAATGCTGTGGATAGGCTTAGGTCAACTGCTGATTAAGGCTCTGGTAGATCATGTTTTTCTGAATAGTGTAGCAACCACTTTGAAACGAAAAGATTTGGTGGCTATGCGCGTTTATTTACCGTCGATTTTTCTTGAATTACTTTATATCATCGTCATCGGTACACTCGGCAATATTATAAAAAATTACGAATGGAAAGGCAGGAAGGTACGGTGAACGGCAAACGATAAACGACGGACGGTGAACGGAGTGATAAATGATAAATTGCTCAATGATAAATGTCAAATGCTCAATGATAATTACCTACCTTTGTGATTATGAAAATAGGCATTATCGGTGCGGGTATTGCGGGTATTGCTGCTTCGATACGCTTGGCAGTGCAGGGGCATGAGGTCACTGTTTTTGAAGCCAATGCTTATCCGGGCGGCAAACTGTCGGAGACACATCTGCAAGGTTATCGTTTCGATGCCGGACCATCCTTATTTACGATGCCGCAGTATGTGGAGGAATTATTTGAATTGGCAGAAAAACCTATCGAAGACTATTTTCAGTATGAGCAACTTCCTGTCGTTTGCAAATATTTTTGGGAGGATGGCGTACAACTTAATGCCCATGCGGATGTCTGGAAATTTGCTGCTGAAGTCAAGGAAAAACTGGGTGTCAGCGAAAAAGTCGTTATCCGAGCTTTTGCCGACAGTCGTTACAAATATGCCGCTACCGCTTCTACTTTTTTACATAAATCATTACACAAAAAAGCGACATGGTTGACACGCGATGTACTCAAAGCGGTATTCAAAATTCCGCGTTTGGACATCTTCCGCACCATGAATCGCGTTAATGAAAAACGCCTCAAAGAAGCCCATTTGGTACAACTTTTTAACCGCTACGCGACCTACAACGGCTCAAGTCCATACAAAGCACCGGGCTTGCTCAACATCATTCCGCATTTTGAGCATGGCATTGGGGCATTTTATCCGAAAGACGGGATGGTCAGCATCACAAACAGCCTATTTAAACTGGCGCAAGACCTCAATGTCCGCTTTCAAATGGAAACAAAAGTTGATGAAATCATTGTCAGCGAAAAAAGAGTAACTGGCATAAAAGTAGGGGAGTGGCAACACAATTTTGATATTGTGGTGAGCAATATGGACATGTTTTTTACCTATAAAAAGCTACTTCATAACCAAAAAGCACCTGAAAAAATATTGCGCCAAACCAAGTCCACTTCGGCATTGATTTTTTATTGGGGTATCAAAGAGAAATTTCCTGAACTGGATGTACACAATATTTTTTTCAGTGAGAATTATAAAACTGAATTTGAATATCTGACGGATAGAAAAGAGGTCTATAAAGACCCGACGGTTTATATCAATATCACTCAAAAATACAAGCCCGATGATGCACCCGAAGGCTGCGAAAACTGGTTTACGATGATCAACACGCCACACAATGTAGCACAAGATTGGGACGAAATCATCAAACAAGCACGCGAAAATATCATCACAAAAATCAGCCGAATTCTAAACAGAGACATTCGTTCATTGATTGTTTGCGAACAAATACTCGACCCGCGCCTTATTGAGGAGCGCACTGCCTCCCATCTTGGTGCTTTGTACGGTACAAGTTCCGACAATCGTATGGCGGCATTTTTGCGACATCCCAACTTTTCAAAGACCATAAAAGGCTTATACTTTTGTGGCGGCAGCGTACATCCGGGCGGCGGTATTCCACTTTGTTTGCTTTCCGCAAAAATCATGACCGAATTAATAACTCAAGTTGCGGAAAACCGCAACAGTCAATAGTCAATAGTCAATAGTCCGTGGAAAAATATAACATGATAAAAATTCACGACTGTCTATCGACTACGGACCGCCGACTATGGACTATTTGAATTAATAGAAGAAGTATGATTATAAAATTAAAAACGACGATTGATGAAAAAAAAGCTATCGAATTGGCTACCCAAATCGGGGCGATTCATCTCGTCGAAAATGATAGGCACACTCTTGTCACTTCCTCCAAAATAAAAGCTATAAATGGAGAACTGGGCGATGCCATAGAAGAGACTTTTACCTTTGATAATGACCTCCAACTTGCCAGTTCGAAATACCAAAAAGAGAAACGAATCGTACAAATCGGCAATCAAAAAATCGGTGGCAATACACAGCATACCATGATGATTGCCGGACCTTGTTCGGTAGAATCAGAAGAACAAATCGAAGCATCCGCTATCTTGATGAAGTCACTGAAAATCAGTGCCTTGAGAGGCGGTTGTTACAAGCCACGTACCTCGCCATATAGCTTTCAAGGCTTGGGCTTAGAAGGCTTAAAACTCTTGGCAAAAATGCGCGAAAAATACGGTCTCGCTATCGTCTCCGAAGTACGTGATGCTACACATGTAGATGCGGTTATCGACTATGCAGACGTGATACAGGTGGGCGCAAAAGCGATGTACGACCACGGCATTTTGAAAGCTTGCGGACGGGCGCGAAAACCCGTTTTGTTGAAGCGTGGATTTGGAACGACTTTGCAGGAATTTGTACAAGCTGCCGAGTTTATTCTCTGTGGTGGTAATGAGCAAGTTGTACTATGCGAACGTGGTATTCGTACCTTTGAAAATCAGACTCGATTTACACTTGACCTTTGTGGCGTAGCTTTTGTCAAAGAAAAAACCAACCTCCCCGTTATTCTCGATCCGAGCCATGCGATGGGCTATGCCTACGGCGTGCCCGACCTCACTCGTGCTTGCCTTGCAATGGGCATTGACGGACTACTTATTGAAGTACATCCCAATCCAAAAGTTGCAAAATCTGATGCCGCACAGCAACTAAATCACGATGAATTCCGTTTATTACATCAAAGCTTGTCACCAATAGCACAAGCCGTCGGAAAAATTATGGTATGATTTTTTCTGCAAAAACGTCACAGCGATCAAACATCATTTATCATCAGTCCCGATGTCCATAAGAAGCCATGCTCTTTTTTTCCAAAAACATTAGCTATCTTAAAAACGCTAATAATAATATAGACGCTACAACTATAGCCCTCAAATTGGGAGCTACTTTTCCGTATCTCGCATCGGGCGAAATACAACCTACCGTAAAAGATCTGGTCGTCCTTTCCGATTTATTTAATACCAGCATTGATGATCTGCTCAAAAAAGATTTACAGGAACAAGCCGAAATTATTGCCAATAAAAAAATTAAATTTTTGGTTTTGGATGTGGACGGTACACTCACGGACGGTGGTATGTACTTTGATTCTTCTGGCGATGAGATTAAAAAATTCAATGCGAAAGATGGAAGGGGTATGATCAATGCCATTAAAGCGGGCGTTCCGGTAGCCTTATTGAGTTCGGGTTTGAACAAACCACTCTTGGAAAAACGCGCCAGCATGTTGGGTATTAAACACGTTTTTGCGAATGAAGCTGATAAACTGACCGTCTTAAAAAAATGGTGCAAAGAACTGAATATCAGCCTTCAAGAGACCGCTTTTATCGGTGATGACATCAATGATATGGCTGTAATGAAGCAGGTCGGAGTAGCTGCCTGTCCTTGCGATGCGGTCACCGAAATACGCAATCTGGCACATATTGTATTGAATAGAAAAGGAGGAGAAGGTTGTGTACGGGAATTTATCGACAATTACATTAATATTTGATTAACACCACATTAGCACTTGTGTTGTATTATAAATAGAGTGAAAACCTCTAAAAACTTTCTCGCATTTTATGATTTTATTTTTCAACAAAATTAGATAATTCAATTTATTCTTTTCAATTTCTAATTAATTTCTTTTCAACTTTTTATAAATTTTCATTTATAAATATTGTCATAATTTACACAAAAAAAATTGACAGCAATTGAACGATATTTTATCTACTTTTGTACGTATAATTAATCGTAGTGATAATGATGAAAGCACCAGACAAACATAAGGAAACATCACATAAATCAAAAATCAATGTTAATTTAATGTTAATTAAACTTAAACCAAACATTAAATTTACCCAAAAAAGTCGTATCTTTGCAGCTATAAGGGCGTTTTAATCATATAGTCTTAAACACAGATACTACACCAAAAACCTTCCTTGTCATGATGATTATTCCAAAAACCATGACTCCTAAAAAAGTATCATTTTATATAGACGACGTGAGGTGTATATAATTTATGATTCAAAAAGTGTTGACTATGTTTTATCAAAAAAACAACGTCACATTTCTCGTATTTCATAACGTTTTTTAATGATACATCAATACATCTTACAAGCATGTTGAAGAAAGGTAGATAACTTATCAGATAATCGCTAATACTTGATGCAACTATCTAACTCAGATTAGCCTCTTGTTAGTTAGCAAAGTACATCAACAAGAACCATTACCACACGCTACTTCATCTGATATTCACCTGCTACCTTCGGTGAAACAAATCGCTAATCAGGGGAAACACATTACTCTTTTGTTTCTAAAAGTCGTCTAAACATGCGTTGACAATTCCTATCATAAGAAATTGTTGCGTGAAAAGGTTATGAACTATGTTAAATCTACAATTACAGAATCAGAAGATTCAAGAATCTTTGATTGACTTTCAACCCATTTCCTTAAAAAATTTGGACAGTGTCAAGTTGATGAATCGACAAGACACCAAGATGGTCATCAAAACGGAAAATTTGCCGAACGTCTTGAGTATGTTGAATGAGAAATATTTTGTTTTGGAAATTGACGGCAGACGCATAAGTTCTTATGAATCATTGTATTACGACTATGCGACATTAGATTTGTATATGAAACATCACAATGGTCATTCGAATCGTTATAAGGTACGCTTTAGAAAATATATTGAGTCGAATATGTCGTTTTTGGAGGTCAAATTGAAATCCAATAAGAAAAGAACCATCAAAACCCGTATCAAAACCGATGATATAGAATATAACTTGAAACCGGCATCTGTTGAATTTTTGAAAGACCAAACACCTCTGGATATTTCGAGATTAGAACCATCGGTTTTGATATTTTATCGTCGAATTACTTTGGCGAGTAAAGACCTGACAGAGCGCGTGACAATAGATGTCAATTTGAGTTTTCAAAACTATTACCTCCGCGAAGTCGTGGAACACCCTGATATGGCAATCATTGAGGTGAAGCAGGAGCGATTTAACCGAAAGTCGTCTGCTGTGCAAGCCTTACATGCCAACAAAGTGTATCCAATTAGATTAAGTAAATATTGTTTAGGAGTCATGACTTGTCTTGACTCTATTAAACGAAATACATTCAAAAAGAAACTATTACAGTTAGCAAAAATCACGGGAAATGATGTTTACAGAGATATTGCTTCAATCAACTCCGACTATCAACTGGTTTGAGGTCGGTAATTTACCTGCATTATTGGTAAAATTCTTTATTAATATTTTTGTTGTCTTTCTGATCGTTAATCAGATATACAGCAAAACTAATGATAAAAAAGAGTATGCTTTTACATACTTTATTTTTAATATTCTGATATTTTTCATCTGCTATTTGATGGTGAGTGTCACCAATCTTGGGATTGGTTTTGGCTTCGGTCTTTTCGCGCTGTTTTCTATCATGCGCTATCGTACACAGACTATCAGCATCAAAGATATGACCTATCTTTTTGCGGTGGTATCGGTGGCGGTAATGAATGCCATTACTGTCGAGCAAATGGGAATATTCGAATTGATATTTATTAATGCGAGTATCGTCGTGGCATTATTTGTCATGGAAAGACATTTTTTCTCAGAAAATCTGGTCTCTCGAAAAGTGCATTATGAAAAAGTCAAACTTGTACAGCCTCAACATTACGAAGAGTTAAAAACAGATCTGCAAGGCAGAATGGGGCTGAATATCAAGAAAATAGAAGTATCATCGGTCAATTACTTGACAGATAGTGCAATACTACGCGTTTATTTTGATGCGAACGAATACTCAGGTCTTGGTGCCGAAATAGACCTTGATGAAATGGATAAAGCAAAATTCAGTGAACCGGCAGTAGCATGATAAAACAACCACTCACAATCTGTTGGATTGTATTGGTGGGAATATGGTACTTCGATTCGACGCTTTATGCCCAGTATGATACCGAATTATGGAAAGGCATCGAACTTGAAAAAGCATGGGGCAATGACCTTACGTTTTCCGTAGAGGAGCAAGTTCGACTCAATAATAATTTCTCCCAATTCAAGTCAGCTTTCATAGCTGTCAGCGCAAAATATTCACCCGTCAGGCATCTTCGTGTGTCCGGCGGGTATCGCTATACGTTGCGCGAAACAAAAATCAGCCAACGACTTTATGCTGATTTAGGGCTAAAGCCATTCAAGCGAATTTCTATTTTTGAGCCTGTTTTTCGATTTCGCTATCAAGAAGATTACAATAGAGGCGATAGAGCCGAAAGGTATCTACGCCCCAAACTGTCACTAAAAACTGACCTTAAATCACTAAAAACAGAACTTGCAGTAGGCGGAGAATTGTTTTATCACCTCTCCAATGAAGGTAGTGAATTTGATAGATATCGCCTCTCGGTGGGTTTATCGCGCCTTATTGCCAAACGCAGTGCTGTTGCACTCTCCTACATTTTTCAACAAGAATTTAATGTCTATGAACCTGCGATGTCCAATGTCATCTCTTTATCTTTTACGGTAGAATTAGATAAATATGATTTGGAAAACAGACGAAGATTGCCAAAGGTGAAACGGTAGGTACACAATTAAGGTACATCCATATATTTGTGTGTTTGGAGAGCGATTCGCCATTTTGGATGTGCTTTGACATAATCAATCATGAGTGGCAACATCTCTTTTTCACGCCCCCATTCCGGCTGCAAGAGCAACACACAATCAACTCCAACGGACGCAGCATGATACTCCGCCCAATCAAAATCGTGTTTATTATAAATAATAATTTTCAACTCATTGGCTTGTACGCCAAACTCAGGCAGGGGAGCTTTAAATTTTTTGGGAGAAAAACAAATCCAATCCCATTTACCCGTCAAAGGATATGCGCCTGAAGTTTCAAGGTTCAGTTCGAATCCTGCTTCATGCAGTGCCTCGCACAGTTCGTCTAAATTATACATCAAAGGTTCACCGCCCGTAATCACAGCAAGTCGAGCCGGGTGTTTTTTTGCCATCGTCACAATATCTTCCACCTTTGTCATAGGGTGCTTTTCGGCATCCCACGATTCCTTCACATCACACCATACACAGCCCACATCACAGCCACCCAAACGGATAAATACAGCCGCTTTGCCCTGATGTATGCCTTCGCCTTGTATGGTATAAAATTGTTCCATAACAGGGAGAGCAGTCGTCGTTTTCACTAATATAGATGACATATTTTGATATATTGAGCGCAAAGGTAGAACTTTTAACGGTCAGACAAAAATAATGAACCTTGAATTCAAATTTCAAATTCCAAAGATTTTTCGATCAAACCGCGAATGAGTATATACCGTAAATCAATTACTGGAAACATTTTTTATAAGATTTTTGAGCAACTATTTAGTATAATTTGTCGTTATTTAGTATAATTGCAATTACATCAAAAGAAATCTTTATTAATTTAAGTTTTAAATGAGTAAACTTCCTAACATTCATAATGAAACATCTCTCTTTATCACTGAACTTACAGAAGAGGAACAGATAGCAGTTGTGGTCACTGATATGAAACCTATACTTCCAATGCCTCCAACTAATACCAGAAAAGTTAAATTTAAAATCAACAATAGAAGAAAAGGTTTACCCTCTTTAATCTAAATGAATAATTGGTACGAAAATGTAGAAGTTTCAAGTTCGCTGAATCAAGGTGATTTTATCTTGGATTGCCCAATTATTATTCCGCCAGATAATATTGATGACATAGAAGAAAGTGGAGCAGACATTGAGGACTATGACGTAATCATTATGACACAGTCATGTGATTTAGAAAACAATAAAGTCAAATTAGTTCTTGTTTGTCCATTTCATCGGTTTGATATATTTTGTGAAAGAAACCGACAATTTGAAGATTACAGACTGAAAGAGTCATTAAGACAAGGCAACCTACCCGGCTATCATTTACTCCATTCTTGCACTCACCTTAATCATGAAAAACATCTGATAGTCGATTTCAAAACAGTATTCAGTGTAAGTTTCAACCTTCTCAATAACCTCAAACTAAAGCAAAATCCAAGAATCAGGCTTGAATCTCCTTACCGCGAACACCTCTCCCAAGCCTTTGCAAGGTTTTTTATGCGTGTTGGTTTACCTACAAGTATTCCCAGATTTGAAAAAAAGAAAAAATAACCCACAATAACGGTTAATCAAGTTCTAACACTGCCTCTGCCAATGCCACCTCACTCGGCTCACTCGCAATCCTGTATTTATGATAGCCCAATTGCTCTAATGCGCGTGCTGTCGTATGACCAATAGCAATGAGTGATTGATGTTTTTTTAAAACATGTTGTTCAAAATACGCTTCTGCATTAAGTGGGCTGGTAAAAACAAGGACTCGTTCTTCTCTCGTGGGAATGTTTGTTTTTATGCTGTTGTCATATACAGTTAAATTAATGGCTTCAATATCTTGGTCAAGCAAACGTTGGATAGTATGACGAGAGTTTTTAGCACATGGAAATAGGACGCGCTTGTGCTTTGCCATTTGAATGAAGTCAGTAGCTATAGATGAAGGTTCTCCATTGCCAATGAAATCAGCCTTAATGCCATATTCAGACAAAAGAAAATCGCTACTAGGTTGTCCTATAGTTGCATAATGTACCCGTTCGTCGGGTTTTGCTTGCTTAAAGAAATATTTTATCCCGTTTTTACTATAAAAAAAAATCCAATCCGCCGTAGGTGGTGGTACATCGAATGTTATTGATGCAAATATTATAAATGATTCACCTTTCACCTGCCAACCTACTGCTGAAAGTTGTTGTAAAAAAGGACTTTTTGCAGTCAATTTACGACTTATAAATACGTCTTTCATTACAAAGTACAAGTAACTTTACCAACTAACAGCATTTTTTGTAATGACTGCTTTAGCTGTCAAGTATATTTTAATTTTCAACAGACTTTATTTAGTAATATTTTGTATGCATGGAATTTTGTATTTTTTCGATAATTGAGCCTCATTTTGAGCTGCATACCCTATCCCGATAGCTATCGGGAGAGCGAAAAATAGGGGAAGAGTATCGGAAAAAGACGATGTTAGCTGCATACAAAATATTACTAAATAAAGTCTAATTAATTCAAAGGAGTGTCAGCCATTCTCGCTATGAAAGGTTTTTGATTATGTATTAATTTGATTAATAATAAAGTAATCAATTTAATGCCATGTTACCTAAATAATGGATTTAATTAATAATCAATATTTTACGAATTGTTAAACATCCAAAGCGAGAATAGTTGAAGGAGTGTGTAAAACATTAAGGGCAATTATATGTAAAGGTGCAGAGCACCGTTCCCGTTTGGTGCAATAAAGTTCCCCAACCGATTAAGGTACGTTAGTACCTTAATCGGTTGTTGTTCAGACCTTACTACAAACGGAATCTCCCGATAACTATACGGGATACCGTACCTCACAAGACTAACAATTTGTGGCACATTCAACAAATTAAAATTCCCCTAATATTTTACACACTCTATTAATTTTAACTTTGGGAGATATGCTCACTCGTCTGACGTTTCGTAAATGTCCGACAACTTGTACTATCACCAAAACTATTGTTCAAGAACAAATTTCAGCACTTTTTAACAAATAAATAATTATTAAATATTATTCCCGTAGAATGTGAAGTTGAACAAAAAAATACTTGTAAATAATTGATTTTTAGTTTATTAAAAATCAGAAACACTTGACGGCTTTACAGATTGACCGCGAATACCGTACAGGCGACTTCAGTCGCCATGTGATTTTAAATTTTTGTTTATAAAAATTTTAAAATCAAAAAATTACGCACTAATATTATTGAGATATGGCGAATAAATTCACCTGTACGGTATTCGCGGTCAGCCTGTAAAGCCGTCAGTACGAATCCGTAGTCAATTCCTTTTAACAATGTTGGTCGAATGCCATTTTGAGGTTTTCAGCAATGACTTCTGCCGGACGACCTTCTATCTGATGACGTTCAATGAAATGCACCAATTTACCTTCTTTGAATAAAGCAATGGAAGGCGAAGAAGGTGGGTAGGGCAACATATATTGACGGGCAGTCTGGACTGCTTCTTTATCAACTCCGGCAAATACTGTGGTCAGTTTGCTTGGTTTTTTATCGTTTTGAAGGGAGATTCTCGCGCCAGGACGAGCATTAGCAGCCGCACAGCCACATACCGAATTGACCACAACGAGGACTGTACCTTCCTTTTGGTCTAAGACCTTTTGAACGGACTCTGCGGTGTTCAGTGCTTCAAAACCGTGATCTGTCAGTTCGCTTTGCATTGGGGTCGTTAGTTCTACTGGATACATATTGTTATTGTTTTATCGTTATCAAATTTTAATAATGTTTGCAATAAATAGACACAAAAATACTTGTTTTTGTTCAAGTACCAATGAATTATTGAAACCTAATTCTGACTTGGTACTTAAAATCATAGCAAGCATGTATATTTGCACCTCAAAATATGGATACAGATAAAAATATTGAACTTATCAAATTTGCGGTTGTTGGTTGCGGTCACATCGGAAAGCGTCATGCACAAACAATAGGCTTGCACCCGGAGGCGGAGTTGGTGGCATTGTGTGATATTGTTGGCGAAGAAAAGTTGAACATCAATGAGTTTGAATTACCGTTTTTTGAAGGGATAGAAGCGATGCTTTCTTCTGGCGTTGAAGTAGATGTTATCTGTATATGTACGCCCAATGGCTATCATACGGAGCAGTGCATACAAGCATTGGAAGCCGGGAAACATGTGGTTTGTGAAAAGCCGATGGGCTTGCGAAAATCGGATTGTGAACAGGTCATTCATAAAGCCTTGACCGTCGGACGACAGGTGTTTTGCGTGATGCAAAATCGCTATTCGCCACCAGCAGTTTGGTTGAAAGAATTGATAGAAAAAAAGATCTTAGGTGATATTCATACGGTGCAATTAAATTGTTATTGGAATCGGGACGACCGTTATTATTTAAATGAAGGACAACAACACGCATGGCATGGAACTATTCAACAGGATGGCGGACCTTTATTTACACAATTTTCTCATTATGTAGATTTAATGTATTGGTTATTTGGTGATATTGATGCAGTGCAAGCACGATTTGAGAATTTTACACATCATCATTCTACCGAATTTGAAGATACGGGTTTGGTGACATTTCGTTTCCTGAAAGGCGGTATCGGTAGCTTGAATTATTCGACTGCAATATGGGGCAAAAATATGGAGACGAGCATTACTGTCACTGGAAGCAAGGGTAGTGTTCGCGTTGGTGGACAGTATATGGATAAGGTCGAATATTGTCATATTGCCGATTACGAAATGCCGACATTGCAAGCCGTAAACCCCGCCAACGATTATGGCACATACAAAGGCTCGGCAAACAATCACGGCTACGTTTTCGAGAATGTCATTGATGTATTAAAAAATAGAACAACGATCACCACTAATGCCTTAGAAGGCATGAAGGTGGTGGAAATCATTGAACGTATATATGCTTTGAGGTCAGCGAATTTTTAATCGGTAAATTCCCCGACGCTTGCGTCGTGGGGTCAATTTTACACAAAATTCTGATTATCAAATAATTACACTTATTATTTTTCGACTCAAAAATCCCCGAAATTAGGGCTTATTTTTAAGCTGTCTAAGACATATTTGTGTCATTAAATGGAAAGACATGGACAAGATGTGAAGCCAATGTTGGACGAGACCTCCTACTATTTTCTTTCACTTAAATCGTATCTCTTTGATTTAAAAATTCTTTATGTTCGATGCGTGTCCATTCGCGTACTGTCCAGCCGGATTCTTCTGCTATAAAAATAATGAGGTCACGAATGTCATTGGCCTGGTCTTCAGCTTGTAGCATAAGGTCGCTTTCATTCGCTTTCCTCCGAATGAGGTCTTTTGCTTTGGCGTTTAATTTTGTCAGGTCTTCTTCATTGAATGTATTAAAAAGTCCTTCTTGAAGGTCAAAATAACTTACATCGGTATCTATCGATAATACTTCAGGGTCAGGAAAATATCGAATCACCAATTCACGTTTGAGCGGATCGACGTCAAACTCCATTTTCTCCAAATCATAACCAATCGAGACCTTACCTTTTACCTTTAAAATCGCTTTTTTACGAAATATGCTAATATCGTAACTGTAATAATCTTTGTGGTCATACAGTTCCGAAAAATAGCCTTCTACCGTAATCATTTTTGCGACCCGTTGTACTTTTTCTAAGAGTACCGTACCATCCGCTACTTCTACGGTGGTTACTTTTTGATTCAAATAGTAATGCATCCCAAAGTATCCTCCGGCAGCCGCCACAGCAAGTACCAACAAAAGATAAAATAATTTTTTCATGATATTTTGGAAGAATAAGTAGTACGACAAAAAATTGAACCACCAAGTTCACAAAGAACACGAAAGAATCAATTAATGTAAAAGAAAACTAAGTCGATGTAAGAAGTTCATTACAAAACATTTAGAATGTGCTTTGTGTTCTCTGCGCCTGTTTGATATTAGTGTCTATAGTGCACTCAGTGGTTCAAAATATTGTTAGTTTATTTCTGTCCAAACGCAGCATCAAATTGGCATAAAAACTCTATTCCATCAGACTTGACGCGCCAACTTTTCTACTTTTCTGATAAATTCCGTTTTCGCACCGGCGTACTCACTGCCGTCTTCCCATTCACGACAGGCGAGTTCGCGTTTAAGAGCTTCATAAGCCTCGCGGGTTTCGGGCTGTGTTCGCAGATAATCCCGAAATTCGATGTGTCTGTCCCACCACTCGCGATTGTCGATACCTACGGTGTGAATATGAGCAAATCGCTTCCCCATCTCGTCTTCTTTTACGAAAAAGCGACGCAAGGGCAGTACGTCATTCCACTTGTCTATATACATATATCCGGCAGATTGCATGGCAGGAACGACAATGGTATCTGCCATCGAAAAATCGCGCAACCCGAGTAAAATATCAATAATAGGTTTGGCAGCAAGCTGAGGCACTGATGTACTTCCAACATGTTGAATATCAGCCACTTCATTACCAATAACTCGACGAATATCGGCAGCTTCACGTTCAAACATATTTACCCATTCGGGATTGTATGGCGCGATATGGATTTTCATAATCTCAATTTAAGTTGCGGATAACCGCAACAGTCGGTAGTCCATAAGGAAACGTGAAACGTTGTCTTATCACGTAGTAAAATATACGACCATCTATGGGCGACGGACCATTGATAATGGACTAATTATTAATTGAAATGACCTGTATGCCTCAACATTTCCTCTATTCGTCGTTCGGCTTCTGCTTTCGTTATTCCATCGTAATAATCCTTGACAAAAGGATGGTCAAAGCCTTCGCGTGGGAACATTTCCGGTCTTTGATTATCGGCTTTCGTATATACGGTCGTCGGTATTTCTAACGTGCTATCATAGCCGGGAATGTAACTCGACAACCAACCGAAATAACTCGTTATATGATTACCTTTTTTAAAATTAGTATAATAATCATTAAAACTTTTTTCGCTCAAAGAGACCCACAAGCCATATTCCAAATCCTTGCAATTATCAATAACATCTTGCGAGAGTGTTGCTCTGATAAAATAGTCTGTTTGATCGCTATATTCTATAATACAAAAGTCAGAACTTATCTTTGCCTGATACTCTTTTTCTTCATCTGTCAAATGAAGATAAGGATTGGGTACTCGGAAAGCAATAGCGGGCCACTCCTTATGTAATTCTCCACAACATTCGCATCTATATACCATGTTTTGTCAATTATTTTGAATTACAAAAAGAGCGAGTAAATTTTTACTCGCTCTAATTTTTTGATGTCAATTAATCGGAAGTTTACGCATCCGTCAACTGACTCACAATCAAAGGTTAAATTTACTTAATCAACGACTGCAATTTCATCGCCAATCCCATATCGCCTTTGATTTTGACTTTCTTGCTCATCACGGCAGCCATTGGATTTAAATCACCGCTCATCATCGACTGAAAATCTTCGATAGTGGCGTGGATGACACAATCTGCGTCTTCGTCAGATTCGCTCACAACATTGCTGTCGCCCGAGCCGTCTATGAATAATTTATTGTCGCCAAAGTCAAATTTTAATTTTTTGCCAAAGGCAGGAGCAGCAGTAGCTTTAGATTCGATACCGCTTTTAATAGCTTCAAAACTCATAATTATTGAATTATTTTGATTATTAGAAATTCCATTTTGTGTGCCGTTTTGGCTTGTGTTTTTGGGGGCGTGATTGGTGTTTGCTTTTTTGTAGCCTTGACCGTCTATCACGATTTTGGCGATAATGTCTCGCATAATTTCTGACGTACCACCGCCTATCGTGCCTACGCGCACATCACGATACATACGTGCCATCGGGTACTCCTCCATGAAACCGTAACCGCCGTACATTTGCAGACATTGTGTAGAGACTTTTTCGCACAATTCGGTAGCGAGTAGTTTCGCCATCGAACACAATTTGACATCATACACATTATCTGAGTACAAACGACAGCAATGATAGCTAAAGGCTTTGAGGGCTTCGATTTCGCTCGACATTTGTGCGATACGATGACGCAAGACCTGAAATTTATTAATCGGACGACCAAATGCTTCGCGCTCCGACATATATTGTAAGGTCTTTTCGAGCGCGTGTTCCATACCCGTCACGCAGGCAGGAACTGCCACGAGTCGCTCCAATTGTAAGCCATTCATCAAGTAATAAAATCCACGCCCTTCTTCACCAACGAGGTTTTCGACAGGTACTTTTACATTATCAAAACTCAACTCTGCCGTATCCGAGGAGTGCCAACCCAACTTCTTCAATTTGCGTGCCGATACACCTTCTGCATTGCGGTCAATCACAATCAAACTTACACCCGCCGAGCCTGCTTCCGGGTCGGTTTTTACCACCGTCACAATGAAGTCGCCATATACACCATTCGTAATGAAGGTTTTAGAGCCATTTACAATATAGTGATCGCCATCGCGCACTGCACGGGTTTGGATGTTTTGAGCATCCGACCCTGCTCCCGGTTCGCTGATGCCGATAGAGCCAATCAAATCCCCACTTATAACGCCGGGCAGGTATTTTTGTTTGAGTGTCTCCGAACCATATTTGAGGATGTAAGGCGAAGACATATATTGCGTCACCTGCTGCGTAATCGCAAAGCCACCGGAGTTCATACGCCCCAATTCTTCATTAAACACAACATCAAAAAAGAAGTCAAGATTTGAACCACCGTACTGCTCTGGGTAAGTCAAACCCAAAAATCCCATTTCGCCCATTTTTTTCCATATATCGCGCGGGATACGTCGGTCTTCCTCCCATTGATCAATGTGCGGACGGGCTTCTTTTTCCAAAAAATTCCGAAGACTCTCACGGAACATTTCGTGGTCTTCTGTGAAGTGGTAGTTTTTCATTTATTTTTCTTTCCTTTTTGATTATAACCTATTCTGCGCCTTTTTTGCTGTTCAATCTCTGAATTGTCTTTTTGTAAAAGGTAATTCAAGGCTTGGTTAATATCTTTGAATTTGGTGTTCATTTCTTTTTCCAATTGCTCAATTTTTGTTTTAAGGTCACTATAATTCATCAAATGTTGGCGCAACAAAACGAAGGCTCCATGATGGCAATATTGACTTCAACGGCTTTTTTGCTTTTGAGTACGCTTGAAAGCATGGCTACACCTTGTTCGGTGAAGGCGAAAGGTGGATAGCGTAATCCCTTTTTATCTCCTTTGGAGGTCACAAATTGTGACCTCCAATTTTTAAATTCCTCGTCCGTTAATTCAAACATAAAATCATTCGGAAATCGGTCAATATTTCTGCGAACAGTTCGTTTAAGTAATTTTGTTTCAACACTATATAGTTCCGCTAAATCCCTATCTAACATTACTCTATAACCTCTTATAGTGAGAATCTTCTCTTGGATAATTTTTAATTCTATGGGCAATTTGGTTTGGAGGTGCCAAATTGGCACCTCCAAATCTTGAGATCACAAACTGTGATCTCAAGATTTATTTTAAGTATAAGTTTGTACTCCGACTCTTAAGGTACCAATTTGTGACCTCAAGTTTCGTTTATTGTTCTTTCTTAACTTTAAAGTAATACGTTCTCCCATCTTCAGCAACAATTTTATCGGGATATTCTTCCACCCATTTTGCCCACTCTCCAAAGTAAAATGGATAATGAAAAATTTTGGGTTTTGCATTAATTTTCACGGTTATATAATTAAAACCATTTACATCTATTACAAAATCCTCATCAAGAATTAACAAACTCAACAGCTTAACCTTACTTGTGTATTCAACGGGAAACTCAATGTATCCGTTTTTATTTGATTCAATCGCCGAAATTTTCTTAGGTTGAGTATTTGACGTTGGAACATGCACCTTTGAGTAAGAATATTGAAAAAAATTATGATGAATTTCATTGGGAAAGCCAACAGCTAACAATTTATGTACAGGTTGGTCATTTTTATCTAAAATCAATAATACAATCGTACTGTCATTTAGCACATCTCTTTCTTTCAATACTGAATAAACATTTTGTTTAGGGCGTTCTTCCTCCATGAAAATAGTATCACCGCTCATTTCCCAACTCCCACAACTAAAACTTGTCTGTTGCTCACACCCCGTATCGAATAAGAAAGTTGAGTCATTATAAAGATACACACTGTGCATACATAGAGAACCATAGTAATATTGATATATTTGACGATAATCCTTTTCTTGGGCAAAAACATTTGAACTACTTAATACACTGTTTTATAAATTTATTTACATTTTTTGACGTTTATTTTGAAATGAATCGAATCAAAAATGACGCGAATACTCACTGTATTTAAGGATTTTTTGGTGAAGAGTCATTTTAAAAGAAATACTCAAAAAAGTAAATAAATTTGTGAAACAGTGTACTTAATAACACTAAAGCAACCAACAATATTTTTGTATGTTTTTTAAACGCCATTGAAAATAACAACTATACAGAATTTTGAGACTACAAATTATGTCCCTAGTTTAATCCCACAAAGATAAGTTTTTTGTATGAATTGCTTGAATCGTTAAGAAGATAACATTTTTCTATGCGGTAGAGTGGTAAAACGAATTCTAATTTAAAAAATATAAATGCCATCTAAACAGCATCGGAATAGAATCATAACAACAAATGGCAAGAATATAAAAAGTCAGCGACATGATAGAGAACATAGCTTGCTCTGGCATCTTTTCAATCTCATAATACTCTTTTAACATACTTCCCAATACGCCGAGAGGCACTCTCAAAAAAAAGAAATACATTAAAATATAACTAAACCATCGAAACACTTTGTGATAAGTGATTTCACCGGCAATTTTGCCGACGGTCAACCCTATCACACTCCATATCAATGTGCCGAATATCAAAAAAACCGCCAAACCAAATTTATTAACATTTTCTATATCTGAAGGGGCTAAACGTTCCTCCTCCACCCTATCCTCATTAACTTGTTCGACGTTCAACTGACTAACTCCCTTAAAACCACCAACCCATATATACAGCTTTCCGCCAATATAGAGCGATGTCAGCAAATAAACTGTTTTTATAATAAATCCCATGTTTTCATAAATTGTGGATTCGTATTAATTTGACAAACTTACTACTTAGGAAAGAAATCAAATAAATTAGACAAGAATCCGCAGTTATTTTGTTTGTTTCACTTAGAACACGATTATGCGCCTTTGGTTGTCCGCCAATCCCATACGACTACCTCCCAGTCTTCTCCGTTCGCTGCCTTATAGCGAATCAAGGTCTCGAATCCTACACGATAATGAGCGCGTATAGAGCGTTGATTACGTTCGGCGATTTCGGTGAGAATAAGGTTATATTTAACTGAATAAGCATCTTGATAATGGTGGTACATACGGTCAAAAACACCTTGTCCACGTGCTGATTTTGCTACACAGACTTGTCCGCAAACGATGTAATTATAATCTTTGACCAACCTTCCTTTATACACTTGCTCGTCCATTTTATCAAACATCGGAACGAGAACGGGAATGTCTTTTTTGAATTTTTTGGTCATTGCAAGGCAGTAACCCACGACTTGATCGCCAGATTTGGCGATGATATGTGGTTTATCATTATTCATCTTTTTTAAAATATCAAAATCATGAACAACCGTTACGAACCCCTGACTTTCAGCTTCTTCCGCACTAATGTTTTTCGGTAAATTAACCGTCTGCAAAGCTATGATGCCTCGTAATTCTTGGTCAGATTGAGCCAGTGAAATGCTAATCATATTTTTTTGTCAAAAATAGAAAAAAAGGATTATTTTACAAAGATGTAGCTGAGATTTGAATGATTATCTATTAAAGATATGATGCCTCCCCGATACAGTACTTTATTTCTCAAAAGTCCCCTTCCCAACATTTTCAGCAAAAAATTACAATGCACGCATTGTATTTTGTAAATTTGCATCAAGTTTTAAACAATATAATGGTGAATCACGTCTTATCTTTATTCATCATTCATCATTCATAATTAATACAATGAATAAAAAAATTCGTAAAGTTGCTGTACTTGGTTCCGGTGTAATGGGGTCGGGTATTGCGGCGCACTTCGCCAA
>ENA-ORXR01001145-ORXR01001145.1-marine-metagenome-genome-assembly--contig:-NODE-1145-length-29625-cov-5.244754_pt1 | contig 29625 bp, 25 predicted proteins | sample MGYA00237866_ERZ511479 | MGnify/ENA metagenome assembly ERZ511479
ATTAAAAAATATCTGCTTGGGTCCACAGTGATCACGGGCATGATGGTCGCGGGTTTTGCCGCACCTGCTTATGCGCAGGATAATGATGATGAGATGGATGAAATCATCGTTATTGGTTCCAATATTCCCAGGCCAATTTCTGATGCTCCTCTACCAATTACTCAAATTGATGCACTTGACATCGAGCTCTCTGGTATCAGTAACGTTTCAGATCTTATCCGGACAACAACGTATAACACCTTTGGTAGTTTTCGTGAGAGATCCGGGAGTAGTTTTGGCCAAGTAGCGACTGTAGACCTGAAAGGTTTAGGTGCAAATGCAACGGCTGTTCTTCTGAATGGGCGTCGTGTCCCTGGCTCAGCTTTGACTGGCGGCGCAATTGTTGACCTTAATACAATTCCACTAGCCGCTATTGAAAGCATTAACGTCCTGAAAGACAGTGCGAGTGCTATTTATGGTGCTGATGCGATTGGTGGCGTTATCGATATCCGTCTGAAAGATGATTTCGAAGGTTTTGAAGTTGGCGCAAATATTGAGCGTCCAAGCCTGCCAGGTGGCGATTCTGAGACTTATACTGCGACTTTCGGAAAGACGTTTGATCGTGGTAACTTTATCGTGGGTTATGAGCATTTCGAGCGTGATGCGATTTCTGATGGTGATCGTGAATACAGTAAAGCTGACACAACAGGTCCTGTTTTTGATACGAACACTACAGGTGTTTCTGTAGGTGGTAACACAGGTTTTGAAACTGATTTCTCTGCGGCTTTCCCACTTGGTGATTGTGACACAGATGTTTATGCAGGTGTTTTTGACACACCATTTGGTATTTCTGGACAAGGGTGTGGTTTTGCATATGCAGACATCTCTTTGCAAACGGGTAATCTTAACCGTGAAAGTGTTTTCTTAAACGGTAGTTATGAAATTGCTGATGATATGGAATTCTATCTAGATGCTACTTTCACGAATAGCCAGACGTCTGGTCGCTACGCACCAGCTGTTGGTTTCTTTGGTTTCTCAGCAGATAGTCCGTTTAATACACTGGGCCGCGACATTTTGGCATTTCACCGTTTTGTAGGTCACGGAAATCGTGATGACAGCACAAATACAGATCAACTATTCTTATCTGCTGGTTTCAGAGGCGAAATGGAAAATGGGATTGGTTATGACCTTTATGGCCGTTTCTTTGATTATTCTGGTGAGCAGCTAGGTAACACATACGTTCAAACAAGTGTTCTGGAAGCAGAAGTTGCTGCCGGTAATTATGACGTGTTTAACCCTCTATCTCAAGATGCTACACATTTGGGCGCTGTTGAAAGGTCTGGTATTGAGCTTTCTCGCGATCTCTTGAGTAAAGACTATCTCGTAGGAGCCACATTTAATGGGACCTTACCAGGACTTAACTTCCCTAGCGGGGAAGATATTGGCTGGGCCGCGGGTTTTGAATATGGTGATCAGTCTTATACCGATATCTATGATGAATTTCGGGAAGCCATTGACGTATTAGGATCTGCAGGCAATTCGGCGTCAGGTGGTCGCTCTAGAACGGCTATGTTTGCTGAATTGCGCGTTCCATTCCTCGACAATTTCGAAGCTAACTTTGCGGGGCGTTTTGATGATTTTGATGATATCGGAAGCAATTTCTCACCATCTGTAAACGCGCGCTGGTCAGTATCTGATAATTTTAAAGTTAGAGGGTCTTGGAGCCAAGGTTTCAGAGCGCCTGACCTCATTAGTTTGAATCAGTCGCTTTCAGAATCATTTAACGATCTCTCAGACCAATTTCGGTGTGACGCACAAGGCGTAACTACTTGCCCTTCATTCCAAGTTCAGAACTTTTCTGGCGGTAACTCAGAGTTAACTGCTGAGCAGTCCGAAAGCTTTGGTGCTGGTGTTGTTGCTGATTTTGGCGATTTGTCACTTAGTGTTGATTATTACGACGTGAAAATTAAAGATCGTGTAACAACTCCGTCTCTTACGCGTATCAATGCTCTAGAAGCGCAAGGTGATTTACCACCAGGCGTAATAGTTAACCGTGCGGCTCCATCAGGTGGCATACCAGGTGCTATTATCGATATTACACGCCCTCTTGTTAATGCGGCTTTGTTTGAAACATCAGGTATTGACGTGAACGCCAACTATGGCTTCACGACAGATATTGGTGACTTTGATATAAATGCTTCATTCGTTCACGTTCTAGACTTCAATACACAAGCAAACGCAGATAGTGAAGTTGCTGAGTTAATCGGAGTTGAGGGAACGCCTCAAAACCGTGCAAACACAAGCGTTAGATATATTCGTGATAACTGGTCCGTAAGTTGGAACACTACTTTCATCGATAGCCATGAAGATGCGGCAGGTGAAGATACACCTGAGAAGTATGATAGCTATCTAACGCATGATGTTCGTGTGGGTGTTAGCGATTTATTAGGATTTGAGGGTGTCTCTCTTGCTGCAGGCGTAATCAATCTTACTGAAGTGGATCCACCTATTGACCCTATTACAGGTTATTCTGATAGTATTACTCTACCTCTATACGAAGTTCGTGGGCGTATTCCTTATGTCAACGTGAAGTATCGCTTCGGTGGCTAAGATTGGCTTGCCAAAGATAACTTATAATTAAGAAGGCGGGCGGTGGAGACACTGCCCGTTTTTATATGGCTGAAAACAAAGCTAAAATGCCTTTAAGTCCGCTTTTCTCAACGCCATTCTATAAAACACTTATGGGATTTGAGAGGGGTCGCAAAGATATCCGTGACTATCTTATTTCTTGTGAGACTGAAGGCTTCCGGAATAAAGACAGCCCGCAGGCGGCACATAAACAAGTCTTTGAAAGTCAATTCGATTTATTGAAGTGGCCTAATCCTAATATTCAGGCTTTCAAACAGAAGCTTTACGATCACATTATGCAGTATATTGCTGTTGTAAACGGTTTTGATACAGCGGCTTTGAATAAATTGAATTTTAAATCTGAAAGTTGGTTTCATATTACGCGATCAGGTGGTTATTTTCAGCCACATACCCATCCTTTGGCATCTGTCAGTTTAATTTATTGCGTCGATCCAGGCGATGAAAATATTGAAAACCAACATGAGGCCGGACAAGTGATGTTTTCAGACCCGCGTTATAATGCAAGTATGTTTTTAGATCCCGCTAATCGAAATATGCAACGTGCCTTTTCATTTGATGGTATCAAATTTAGGCTGCGTCCTGACGAACTTTGTATTTTTCCATCGTATCTACAGCATAGTGTTGAGCCTTACATTGGAGATAGACCGCGTATTACAATTGCAGCTAATTTTTCATTTCACTTTAGCACATGAGCTTTGAAAAAAACAAAAGAGAAGCTTGGAATCGCTATTGGGAAAGTGGTTTTCTTACCACTTTCACAGCGCAGAAAGGTGAAAATTATTCAGGCCTTATAAAAGATTTCTGGGAAGCTCAATTAATTGACGTTGAGGGCGAGTCAACTCTTGTAGATTGTGCTGCTGGTAATGGAGCCATCCTTTCACTAGTTATGAATTACATGCGACAACGCAACCGAGACTATAATCTTGTTGCGGTAGATTACGCCAATATCGTTGAGGGTAGCGACTTTTATAAAAACAATCCAAATATTAAAGTCCTTAGTGAAACACCCATAGAGGATATGGGAATAGATAGTTTAAGCGTTGATATTTGTACGAGTCAGTATGGATTTGAATACTCGGATCGATTAAAAGCGACCAGAGAAATTGCAAGGGTCTTGAAAAATAACGGTAAATTTTGTGCTCTCATCCATCATATAGACTCGCCAGTTACAGCTGCGTCACGACTTTCAATAGACCAAATTGATATCTGCCAAAAATATAGTCTTACAAAGATTGTGGATAAACTCTTACGTCGGCTTAGCTATTTAAAAAAAACTAACGAAAATGCCCAACTTGATCAAAAAGCTTCGAAGCTTCGCGATCAGTTCAATATAGTTGCACAAGCCTTATTGCAGCATGGTCAAACTCTCTCCAATAGGGATCACATCAATTACTACCTTAATGAGCTGAGTAGTGTATTCCGAAGCAAGGCCAGCAACCTTTCGTTGGCGGAAAAACTTGCTATTGTTGCAGCCGTAGATGTTGATTCAAGCCTCTACAAAAACAGAATGAAAGCCATGCTGGCGGCAAGTTGCGATATCAAAGACATTATGGAACTGAAGTCGATTTTTGAAGAAAATGGATTTACTATAAATGTATGTGATGAGTTAAAGCATGGTAACGTCATAATGGCTTGGAAATTCATCGCCACTAAAGTTTAAATTAACCGCCTACTTAATCTCTGCGATGTCCGCTGTAAGCTCGTTGCCAATGCGCGTGGCTTGGCGGGCCTTTATGGCGGCTTGAACCTCAGGCATTTGCATGATCTCGTTCACCTGAGCGAGGCTGTCGCTCATCTGAGCTGACCCGCCAAATAATTCTTCGAGCTGTTCCGATGTGGATTTGACACGTGGGAAGCGCTTTAGATTAATCTTGGCATCCGCATCAATTTCGGCAATCTCTTTCGCCACATCTATGGCTTTCATGATGCCGCCTAACTCGTCGACTAGATCCAGCTCTTGGGCTTGCGCGCCTGTCCAGACCCGACCTCTGGCGATTTCTTTGACGCGATCAAGCGGAATATCCCGGCCTTCGGCAACGCGTTCGGTAAAGTCTTCATAAATATCTTCAAGCTGACCGCGATAGGCGGCGCGTTGACCTTGGTTGAAGGGTTCGTCCGCTGAAAAAGCGCCGGCATAATCTCCGCCAATCGTAATGCCTTCTATATTATAGCCAATCTTGGCAAAGGTGTCTTCTAGGGCGAGTTTGCCGCCAAAGACTCCAATAGACCCGGTTATAGTGCCGGGCAGGGCGACGATCTTATCTGCATTGGCAGACACATAATACCCGCCTGACGCCGCATATTGTCCCATAGAGATAATAACGGGCTTGCCAGCTTCTTGCGCGCGCGCGACAGCATCATGAATTTGGTCAGAAGCTGCAGGCGATCCACCAGGGGAGCTAACGCGGAAGATAATGGCCTTAACGCGCTTGTTCTTGGCTGCATCATCAAAGGCTTTGGCGACTGTGTCGCTGCCCATTGATATCCCGCCGCCGAAAAGCGGGTTGCTGCCATCAGCCGAAGGCCCTGTTACAACAGCGCCTTGTCCGCCGATAAAGGCGATTGTGTCGCCTGTAAAGTCATTGCCAGGGCCGTAATCTTTGACGGATTTGAATTTTATTTTATCACCGCCAGCCTTTTTGCGGGCATAGGCGCGGGCTTCCTCAACATGACCCATCTTATCGACCATCTTGGCGTCCAGCGCGGCTTCTGCGCTATGCGGGGCTGAGAGCAAGACGGCTTTAACAGCGTCCTCGGTCAGCTCGCGATCATCTGCGATTTCCGATACGGCGCCATCATAAAGTGACGTCATGTAAGAGGTTGTCGCTTCGCGATGAGCCGACGTAAAATCAGTTCGCGTATAGCTATTGACCGCATTTTTATATTCGTAAAACTGCTCAAATTCCGGCTTGGCATCAAATTTTTCAAAAACGCCGCCGTAAAACTCCGTTTCGCTACGTAGGCCTGCCACAGAAAACCCCGTTGTGTCCTGCATCCAGAGCTCATCGGACGCTGAAACTGCCCGATATGGCATAACAGACGTGCCTTCAAAGCCTTGCGCGTGAGTGATGACGAATTTTCCGCTCGATTTAAAGTCTTTAATGGCCAAGCGAATCTCTTCCGAACTGGCAGGTGCCATGCCAAATTGGCCAGCGCGAATGAAAAGCCCTTTAATGAGCGGGTCGTCTTTGGCCCGATTTAGGGCTCTCGCTGTATCAACAACAGAGGGAGCTGAAACACCGAATAAACTGCCACCCGCGGTGTGGTCAAGAAAACCTTGGCGTAAGTCCAAAGAGAGCACATAGCTGTCCTTGGCTTTCATAGAAGACAGGGCACCGCCAATCCCGCCTATGATCATAAACAAGGCGATAAGGACGAAAAAGAAAGCAAAAATGCCAACAACTGTTCCGAAAACAACTGTAAAGAACTGACGCATGGGAATTTCCTTCAAAAAGCTTTGAAAGCACTACACACTATTTATCGATTAAAGGAAAGCAAATTCGTTGATAAACGATAAGTAATAACAGTTTATGGTTAATTTCCACAATTTTCTCAAACATTCTCTCTTGGCGGCAAAAACGCATTGCAATTGTAAATTTGAGGGGATAGAACCCGCGCTTATTATAAGGTTCCATAGACTCTTTGGGGCGTAGCCAAGCGGTAAGGCATCGGGTTTTGATCCCGTGATCGTTGGTTCGAATCCAGCCGCCCCAACCACCTTATGGTCCTGTTTCCTAAAACATTTTATCGTGATGTTAGACGCGGCCTTGCGCTGCTTGCCTTAATATGATATATTATAACATAGGAAGACAGCCGCATAATTAAATGTCGCAAATTAATCTAAAAAAACCTTGCGTCAATCGCATCGTAATGATTGATTAACTTTTCAGGCACGTGTAAGCGTCCCTAAAGAATAAGAAGACTTCGCACAAGAAGTCAGAAAAAATAGTTGGAGGACGTGACTGGTGAATTTCCCTATCGCCCGTAAAGTAATTTTCGGTGGCGCTTTAGCCTTGGCTTTATCTGCGGCCATGACGACTAATGTGTCTGCTCAGGATTCTGAGGCCGAGGCTAGATATGCGGCGCTCCTGCAGCAGATCGCAGATGTGAAAATTGCGACAGCGCAAAAACAAGTTTATATAGAAGCGCAACAAGAAAGAATTTCCAGTATAAAGGCGCAAATGGCGGGCATTCCTGCAACATCTGCTGCTGTTCAGCCGCTGCTAGAAAAAATGGCCGCGTCTATTGAAAGTGAAATTCTTTCAGACGTCCCCTTCAAAATTGACGAGCGTCTCATCCGTCTGGATAAATTCAGAGAGACATTGGCAGACAAAGACGCCTCGCCTGGACAGAAGATGCGCCAGGCTCTCAACATCTATGGTATCGAAGTCGGCTACGGTAACACTGTTGCCTCTTATGTCGGAAATAACCCAAAAACACCTGGGACACGTTTTGAGGCCTGTATGGCTGACGAGACATCCAAGGCTTGCGGACTGACGAGCGACCACAAGAAAAAAATGGGATATGATAAAGACGGCGTAAAGTCTGGAAATGGCGCGACTGTGTCGGATCTAAAGGGTGAGCTGATGGATGGTGCTTATTTGCATTATGGCCGCCTTGCGCTTGTCTATCTTGAATATGATAGTTCCGAAGCGTGGCGCTATGATAAAGAAACGAAAGACTGGGTCGAGCTTTCGGGCGGAGACGTTCTTGATGTGCGCCGTGCGGTTCGCATTGCGCGGGGGCAGTCTGCGCCGGGTGTTGTCTCGGCGCCGGTCAATTTGGTCAGATAATAAGGTGGGGACGCTGTAGCTTTCGGGCAGGGCGGAACTTGAATTTAATGAATAACGAAAGCAAACTTGGAAGGAAACCATGTTAAAATCTTCAATTGCCAAGCGTTTAATGCTTGCCGGCGCGGTGGGGCTTATGATGGCGTCGCCAGCGTCAGCGCAGCTGGAAAGCGCCCTAAATACGGCTAAGGCCTCAACCTCGGCCAGTGCGGCCTCACAGCAGCGCGTTGAGCGTCTGGATGATGAGGCAGATACCGCTGTGCGAGAATACCGTGCCGTGCTTCAGCAAAAAGATAATATCGCCCTTTTTGTGGCCCAGCAGGACATCTTCCTGCAGTCGCAAAAGTCCGAGATTGCAAGCTTACGTCGCCAGCTTGGCACCGTTGAGCAAATCAAGCAGGGCATGTCGCCTATGATGCTTAAGATGGCCGCTGAAATCGAAGATTCGATCAAGGCGGATATGCCTTTTAATCTTGCTGAGCGTCTTGCACGTGTTGATCGTATGAAAAACACATTGTCTGATCCTAATGTATCGCCGGCTGAACAATATCGCCAAGTCCTCAATGCTTTCAAAATCGAGGTTTCCTACGGGCAAGGTATTGACAGTTATGAGGGTATGCACCCGACAAAGCCTGGCAATGTTGTCAACTTCCTGCGCTTTGGCCGCGTCTCACTCGTCTATATGACGAAAGATGAGAGCGAAGTGGGGCGTTATAATCTTGACACGAAGTCATGGGATATTCTCAGCGGTGCTGATGCGCTTGCGCTTCGCAAAGCCATCCGGATTTCAAGAGGTGAAGCTGCTCCTGATGTGGTGTTCGCACCTGTGTCAGTCGGTAATTAGGTTTGAGGGATATAAAAGTGAGTAACAAAATGAAAATCTTTACGAAAACAACAGCCGCCTTTGTGGGTGCAGCTGTTTTGCTCTCTGCCACACCGGCGAGTGCGCAAATTAACTCTATCAGCGACCTTTTGAATAAGGTTCGCAATGACTCAGCGGCGACTGAGGCAGAAAATCGCGACCGCGAGGCGAAATTCCGTCAGCGCGCTAATGAGCAAACGTCTATGTTAAGCCAAGCCCGCGGCGAACTCGCCCAGCTTGAGCGTAAAGCAACAAGTGTTCAGTCAACATTTGATGCCAATGGGCGGACAATCTCTGGTCTCGAAGGCGAGCTTCGTGCCGCACAAGGTGATTTTGGAGAAGTCTTTGGTCTTGCACGGTCGAAGGCTGGTGAGTTTAAAGCCATCCTCGACAGCTCTTTGATTACGGCTCAATATCCTGAGCGTACAAAAGTCCTTGGAACTGTTGCGGAATCAAAAGCGCTTCCTGACTCAGATCAGCTCAATGCTATTTGGCAGACAATGCTGCAGGAAATTAAAGCTCAGCGCCAAGTCGCGACCTTTACAGCTCCTGTTGCCAACGTTGATGACGGTGCAGATCAATCTGTGACACGTGTCGGGCCGTTCTCAATCTTTACAGAAAAAAGTGCTGACTTCCTTCAGTACAATCCTCCTAAAGGTGAAGACACAAATATTCTTCTTGCAAAATTACCACGTCAACCAGGCGGAGCGATTTCTTCTGCTGCGTCAGATGTTGCGAATTCAAGCGGCGGTATTGTTTATGCCCCGATTGACCCGACACGCGGTGAGCTTTTGAAGTCATTTGAGCGTGTGCCGGATACTGGTGAGCGTATTGCCCAAGGCGGAACGATTGGTAAAATCATTCTTATTCTCTTGGCTATTGGTGTTGTCTTTGGTGTTCTTAACATCATCCGTCTGGCTCTTGCTAAGATGGCTGTTGGTGGTCAGAAGCGCAAAGCTCAGCCGTCTAAGTCAAATGCGCTTGGCCGTATTATGATGGCGTATGAAGGTGCTAAGAATAAAGATGCTGATACTGTTGAGCTCAAGCTTGACGAAGCTATCTTGCGCGAGTCGCCTAAGTTCGAATTTGGTCTCAACTTCCTGAAGCTAGCCGCTGGTATTGCACCGCTCCTAGGTCTCTTGGGTACGGTTACAGGTATGATTAAAACCTTCCAAGCGATGATGATTTACGGAACAGGCGATCCACAATTGATGGCTGGCGGTATCTCAGAAGCGCTTGTGACAACAATGTTGGGCTTGATTGCGGCTATCCCGCTTCTCATTCTCCACAGCTTCTGTTCGTCACTGGCCCGCTCTATCCAAGGTACACTTGAAGAGCAGTCCGCCGGTATCGTGGCCCGCCACGTTGAAAGCCGCGGCGTCTAGAGCAGGGTTCGTAACGTACATAATGAAAGGGTCATGCTATGAACCCCATTAATGTTTATAACGGCCTCCAGGAATTTCTGGGGGTCGGCGGAGTGGTCCTCTTTGTCATCATGATTGTGACATTTGCCCTCTGGACCTTTATTCTCGAGCGCTTTGCTTATTATCTCTTTGCACATAAGCCGACGAAAGCGCGGCTTCGGAATGAATGGGATGCCCGGACGGACAAAACATCTTGGAGAGCTCATGCTGTTCGTGATGAAATGGTCTCGCAGGTCAAAGAGAGAACTGTCGTCAATGTTGGTATTATTAAAACATTGGTCGCGCTGTTGCCGCTCTTAGGTCTTCTCGGAACTGTGACGGGTATGATTGAAGTGTTTGATGTCATGGCTTTGTCAGGGTCTTCAAATGCGCGTCTTATGGCGGGCGGAGTCTTTAAAGCTACCATCCCGACAATGGCGGGTATGACAGCGGCGCTGTCTGGTCTTTACTTCTCGACCGTATTGCCGCGATGGAGCACACGCGAAACAGCCCGTTTCTCCGACGAATTACAGGTAGGATAAGACTATGAGACGAGGACGCCGCAAATCAGGTGGAGATGAAGCTGAAGTCGATATGACACCGATGCTCGACATCGTGTTTATCATGCTCATCTTCTTTATCGTGACAGCGACTTTTCTGGACGAGAAGGGGGTTGATTTAACGCAGCCGCCGCCGCCGCCAGATAATGATATTCCGACAAAGTCGACACCAGCCATTACGGTCTATGTTGACGGCCGTGATCAGTGTTCTGTTGACGGTGAGGGGACAACCTGTGACCGCGTATCATTGCGTGTTGAACGTCTCCTAGCTGATAAGCCGGGGGCTAGTATTATCCTTCGTCTTGACGAAGGGGCACGTCATGAATTGCTTGTCAATTTGAAGGATGAATTCGATACAAAGGGTTTGGGGTCGAAGATTGAAATTTTACGGAGTACAGGCTCATAGGAGGCTGAACTGCTAATGGCATTTGCGTGCCGGAAATAAATGTGATAAGGTAACACTATGGCAAGACGTAGTCGCATACAAATGGACGACGAAGATACAGAGCTAAACATGACGCCGATGCTCGACGTTGTATTTATTCTGCTCATCTTCTTCATCGTAACATCTGTTTTCGTAAAAACACCGGGCATTGACCCAACAAAGCCTGATGCTGTGACAGCTAAGGATTGGAAGCCTTCCATTCTTATCGGGGTTAACTCCGCGAATGAAATATGGATCGATAAGCGGCCTTATGACGTCGATGAAATTCGTCCACTTATCATGTCTATGCAGGCAGAAAATCCAAAGGCGGAAGCCATTATTAATGCAGATAAAGATGCCGAAGTTGGTGTCGTTATGTCTGTTCAAGAGATGATGCAAGACCTGGGTATAACGACCCGCGTCGGCACTAATCAATAGGAGCGACACATGGGAAACATTATTCGCTGGTTCGTCGGTATTCCCCTTGCGGCCCTTGTCACTGTTGGTCTTTTTGTCCTGATGATGACGCTAATTGCCGAAGAATTTAAACCTCAAGAGAAGGTCGCAAACGCCTCTTTTGAAATTAATCCTACGGTTGATGATATTAAAGTTATCAAGCGCGAGACAAAAGTGCAGCAAGTCAAGAAAGTGATTACGCCGCCGCCGCCGCCGCAGATTGAGCGTCAGCAAGCGTCTAAGCCTCAAGAGCGTATTGCCTCTCTCGAAGGCGCGATCCCTGAATTTGAAGCGCCAAAGATTGATAAGCAAAACTTCAAGATTGCTGTCTCTGACCGTGACGCTCAGCCGCTTGTCCGTATTCCGCCCATCATGCCGCCGCGTGCTGAAAAGTCCGGCCATTGCCTCGTGCGTTTTGATGTGAGCCCGGAAGGCGCGCCGTTTAATGTGACGGCGACATATTGCACACAAAGCTTATTTGAGCGCGCAACGATTAAGTCTGTTCAAAAATGGAAATATAATCCTAAAATCGTTGATGGCCGCAATGTTGCCCGTAAAGGCGTTGAGAATAAGGTGACGTATCGTCTTTCGGACGAACGCGGAAGACTTATTCCAGAATAGGCAACATCTTATATAATAATAACTGGCAGCGTTTCGCGCTGCTGCACACACATCTTTCACGGGACATGAAAGTTTACACTGATCAAATTGGAGACATTGATGACTCTTTACAGAAAACAGTCCTCGCTTAAAAACATTATTGGCACCACAGCTCTGGCACTTGCCGCGCTCATGGTCACGCCATCCGTCATGCCATCAGGTTTGGCTTATGCTCAAGACGTTCCTGAAGGTCGTCAATTCTCAGCTAAAGCTGGTGAGGCCGTGAACGAAGCCTTGCAATTGATTAACTCCGATCAACATAGCGCGGCATTGTCGCAGCTCTCCAATGTTTTGACTCAGCCTGATCTGAATGCTTATGAGCGTTCAACAATCTATCAAATGCAGGGCTCCAGCTATTACGAGCTTAACCAATATGGCCCTGCTATTAGCGCCTTTGAAAATGCTATTAATGCTGGCGGCTTATTGCCTAATGAGGCTGATTCACTTCGCGTGAATATCGCACAATTGATGATCGCTAACGGTCAATACGCGCAAGGTGCGCAGGCGCTTGAAAATTACATCAACCGAGGCGGTCAACAAAAACCGCAATATGTCGAGATGTTGGTTCAGGCTTGGGTGCAATCTGAAAACTACTCAAAAGCTCTACCTTGGGCTGAAAAGTGGTTTAATCAAGCTAGCCCGAAAGAGCGCAAGCATTTTGACCTGATGAATTTCCTCTATAATAATTTGGGTCAGCAAGGGCGTCAGGCCGATATCGTCAAACAGATGATCAACCGTTGGCCTGAAGACAAAGCTCTTTGGGATGCGTGGGCGTCTATGCTCGCCAATGGCGGACGTGAGCAGGAAGCCTTTGAAGTCACCAAGATGCTTTATCTTGGCGGCGCTCTAAACTCTGAGCAAGAGCTCATGAAGGTTGTTCAATATTACTCTTTCTATGATATGCCATTCCAAGCGGCTCAAATTCTTGAAAAAGAAATGAACGCGGGGCGTATCTCACGCTCCTCTGAAAAGATGGTGCAATTATCATCGCTCTTCCGTCAGGCCCGCGAATATAAACGTGCTATTCCTGTTCTGGAAAGTGCAGCGGCAAGTTCAGGGCAGGCTAAGTTATATGCTGACCTCGGCGAAGCGCTTTATAATGAAGGCCAGTGTGTCAAAGCTGAAACAGCGTTTAAGAGCGCTATCAATAAAGGCTATGATGCCGGTAAATCCTGGATGCTCATCGCGACATGCCGCTATGAGGATACGCAAAAGCAAGAGCGTATTGATTGTAAAATGTCGGATGCCCAAAAAGATGCTGCGCCCATTACGAAGGCCCGTCAAAGCGCTATCCAAGCTTTTGAGCAGGTTCCAAGCTCATCCCGCGAAGGCCGTAATGCCAAGAAATGGATATCCTTTATCAGAGCCGAGCGTGAAGCCGTTGAAAATCGCTGTATCTTTGAGGCCAATGTTGAGAAAGAACTTTGCTTTGCCATTATCAAAGGCGCCTATGACAATGAAGTCTTTGTCGGCAAATTTGAAATCGATGCGAAAGACCAAAAATGTATGGCGTTTAAGCCTGAATATGACAGTAAGTATCGCGTGAAAATCGTCGATCAATAAGACGTCTCAAATTCTGTAAAACCCCGGCTTGGTCCGGGGTTTTTTTATGGGCAGATGAGTTTGCGCTCCAATGTCCAAGATCCTCCCGCATACCCATAGAAGTCTAGGTGGACCTCGTTAGCAAATTTAAATGTTATAGTATTGCATTTTGTGTTTAGTTATGTTATAAGATATCATTACTAAACACTGGGAGGATCAAAAATGTTAATAAAAAGATGGATGTTAAGCACCGTGCCAGCCGCCGCAATTACGGTTGGGATTGGATTATTTATGGTCGGGATGATCCACACCGAATTTACGCCGCAGGATAAAGCGGAGAGTTTGATGCTGGAGATAAACCCAGTGCCCATAGATATCCCGGCGCCAAGGGAGCGGGAAAAGCCGCAAGAGGTAAAACGCGTTGAAACACCGCCGCCGCCGCCGCGTATTGAACAGGCCCAAGCGGAGCAACCCCAAGAAGATCTGACTGAGCTGGGCGGCGCTGTTCCCGATTTCGTTATGCCAAAAATCGACCAAGAGGCTTTCGTAATTACGGTATCAGACCGCGATGCAGTGCCAGCGGTACGCATTGCCCCTATCATGCCGCCGCGCGCGGAAAAGTCAGGTCACTGTAATGTGCGGTTTAATGTCAGTGCGGAAGGCGCACCCTATGATGTACAGGCCACATATTGCACGCAGTCTTTATTCGAGCGCGCGACAATAAAATCCGTCGCTAGATGGAAGTTTGCCCCTAAAATCGTCAATGGCCGCGCTGTCGCTATGACTGGTGTCGAGAACAAAGTCAGCTACCGCCTCTCGGATGAACGCGGCAATCTCATCCCTGAATAGGAGGCCGTTATGTTACGTCTTCTATTCCACGTCAGAGCTTCGGCTCTGACGCTGATGACACTTGGCTGTGTCACAGCCGTGCCCGTGCAAACCCATGCTCAAGAGACCGAAACGGCCTCAAGGCAATTCTCCGCTAAGGCAGGCGAGAAGGTTTTGGAAGCGCAAAACCTTATGACGGCTGAAAATCCGAGCGCGGCTCTGGGTGTATTGTTAGAGGCTCTGAGCGTGCCTGATCTGACGCCCTATGAACGCGCGATAATCTTTCAAATGCAGGGCGCCAATTATTACGCTCTGAAACAATTTGGGCCAGCTGTCACTGCCTTTGAGGACGCTGTCAAAGCAGGCGGATTAAATGCCGTCGAGACGTCTGAGATGGAGGTCAAAATTGCGCAGCTCTTGATTGCTAATGACCAGCCGGCTTTCGGAGCTGAGCGATTAGAAGCCTATTTCAAATCCGGCGGAGTGCAAAAGCCCGAATATATAGAACTTCTGTCTCAGGCTTGGTTACAGGCTCAAAATTATGAGCGCGCATTGCCATGGGTTGAAAAATGGGCCGCGGCGGCAAATCCCAAAGAGCGCCGTCATTTTGACAGCCTCAATTTTCTCTATAGCGCCTTAAAGCGTCCTGATCGCCAAGCTGAAGTTGTCAAAGAGATGATTATGCGTTGGCCAGGGGAACGTGATTTGTGGGAAGCCTGGGCCTCACTTTTCGCCGCTACAGGTCAAGATGAAGATGCCTATGCGGTGAAAAAGCTGCTCTATCTTGGTGGGGGGTTAACTACCGAAGCCGAGATATTGCAAATCGTTCAATATTATTCTTATTACGAGATGCCCTATCAGGCAGCGCAAATATTAGAGCGTGAATTAAAGGCCGGGCGAGTTGTGCGCGGGCCAGAAAAACTTGTACAGCTGGCTTCGCTTTTCCGCCAAGCCCGCGAATATGCCCGTGCTATACCTGTTCTCGAAGCCGCGACGAAAATGGGGGCGAGCGGTGATCTCTATGCGGGGTTGGGCGAAGCGCTCTATAATGAAGGGCAGTGCGAGAGAGCCGAAACGGCTTTCAGGCAAGCCATCGACCGCGGATATGATGCGGGCAAGGCGTGGAGCCATATCGCGACCTGCCGATATGAAGAGGTGCAAAAGCAGCAAAAGCTAAACTGCAAGATGAGCGAAGACGCAAAAGACGCCGCGTCCAGAACGCGGGCCCGCCAATCCACAATTGCTGCCTTTGAAAACGTCCCGCCAACATCAACGCAAAGCCGGGATGCCAAAAAATGGATTTCCTTCATCAAAGCAGAGCGGCAAACATTTGAAAAACGCTGTGAGTTTGAAGAGAGGGTGAGGCGGGATGAATGTTTCAAAGATATTGAACGCGCCTACAGGAATCAATTTACAAATGGCAAGTTCACACTTGGTAACCCAAGTTGCGAGGTTTATGTGGCGGCGTATTATGTTGAATACCTCAGAAACAGTGAGGGGTGATGCGTGGTGAATGCTCTTGTGCGCGCCTAGCCGTTCGCTTTCGCAAGGGCAGGGTCTGTTGCGGCTTCTATAGTTTCTGAGGCAATTTCTGCCGGCACGTCTGCTGGCGGCTCTTCGGGGTCATTACCCTCTTCAGGAAGATCATCTGTGGTCAGATCTTTGGCGATGTGATCTGCCAGTTTTTGCGCGGCCTCTTGCATTAAGGCCGTCAGCTCTTCTTTGGATCTTTGCGCCCATGCTATCCCGTTTTCAGATTTTGAACTGTCTTCGCCTGCCCCTGAGGGGATAGCGGCCATGAATTGATTGCGGTAAATATTGTCTTCAAATTCGAGAATTTCATCCGTATCAGGGGTTTCTTTATAAGGCGATAAGGCTTCATCGACTGGAAAGACCATGACATGTGAGATCAGCTCGAGCGCATCAAAGCTGGGGGTGAAAGCAAAATCCACATCGATGAACATAACGGCGTCAGCCTCTGATCTTTTGACATAGGCGGCGCGAAACCCTTGTTCCTCTTCGCGCATAATCAAAAGCTCACCCATATCGGCCAGTTCGGTTTCGCCTAAGGCCTGGGTGAATTCTTCATGTATGTCTTGCGTATAATCATAGTCGATGAGTTTTCTGTCGATAGGGGCCATGATTTTAGTGGCTTGATGGGTTCGAATGCCATTCACGGCTAAATCAAATAAGACCGGCGCAAAATGCCCCTGTATATATTGCGAGAGTTTGGAGGTATTAATGTCAGCGCGGACGTGTTTTTGTTTCGGAAGCAAGACGCTATCCATCTCTTGGATATGCGGGCGTGCTTCGGCGTCAATGTGGTTATAAGCGCGTGTTGTTGTGCAAGCGCTCATCATCGCCATCAGACAAAAAACACTACCGAATTTTACAAAACCCCTCATAGTTCCCTCCAACCGCTATCATCAGAATAGCAAAAGGGCGCCGCAATGTTCAAGCAGAGAACACAGCTCGATTTAAAAGACACTCACTGCGTTAGGTTTGTCTCAGGTTTAAGACGCGAGTCTCTATAGGCTTAAGTTTCAAAATCAACCGCGTGGAGTTCCGATTGATCTAGGTAATAGCGGTTACTTGGGAATAAAAATATTGAAGGTGGTCCCCCTTTTGCCGTCTTCAGAAAGAATGTCTATTTTACCTCCCAAGGCCTCAGTCATTTTCTTAACGATAGACAGACCAATGCCACTTCCTTCAACGTCGTCCCGGGCCTTAAGCGTTCTGAATATCTCAAACACATGATATTGATATTTTTTGGGTATGCCAGGGCCGTCATCCGAGACGTATATGAGGTGATGTTTTTCAGCTTCAATACAGCCAACATTGATTATGCCCTCTGCTTTATCATGATGCTTAATGGCATTTGAGAGCAGGTTCAAAAAGATATGTGATATAGCTGACTTTGGGACCATAAGAGTAGGTAGATCTGTGTCTCTTAGAATTTTGAAGTTACCTAGAGGAGATAACCAGTTAGTGACATCATCGACGATATCACCAATATCAACCTCCTCAGGCTCAGCCATGTTTTTCCCGGCTCGGGAAAATGCTAGAATGTCCTTGAGAAGCGCGTCCATGCGGCTTACGCGGCTGCGAAGTAGATCTATCTTGTGCTTAATGTCAGGCGTTATTGCATCGCCCACATCTTCTTCGATCCATTTTGCGAGTTCATCCATACCGCGAAGCGGCGTTTTTAGATCGTGTGAGGCCATATAGGCAAAATGGTCAAGGTCTTTATTGGCTTGGTTCAGGCGCAACGAATTCTCAAGAATTTCATTTTCATATTCTTTTTGCTGCGTGATATCCGTTGCGATGACGAGGACATGCCTTTTATTCGTTTCGGGATGATTAAAGGGGAATTTGTCTGTCCTAACCCAACCATGCGGGCCGTTAATCGGAACATATTGTTCGACAATGCCTTCCAAAGCTTTGCCGGAATTTATCACAGCCAAGTCCGCTTCATGATACTCTTTCGCAGCTTCTGGAAAAAGCTCATAACAATCGCCGCCTTCAGCGTCCTCCACACTCAAATTCATAGACTCCGCGGCTTGCTTGTTAAGGCGTATGATTTTGTTATGGGCATCTTTGAGCCATATGCGAGAAGGAACATTATCAAAAATGAGGCGAAGATTTCGTTTTTCCTGCTCAAGCTCTTCTTTTAACTCAACATAGGCGGACGCATCAACGATTGAGCCGCCAACCCTGTAAGGATTACTTGCATCACTATTCGCCGCCTGCCCATCTATGTTAATCCAAATATATGACTCATCTTGGCGCTTTGCGCGGAATTCTATTTCGAAAAAGGTCTTGTCCTCAATGTGTTTTTTTAGGGATGCCTTGAGCTCATCGTAATCATCCGGATGAATAAGAGCCTTGATGTCCTGAATGTCGTTACCGAAGTCCGACTTGGATATTTGAAGCATTTGCAAAGAGACATCGGATAGATAGATATGCCCTGTTTGGATATCCCATACCCAATAGCCTACATTTGAAGCCTTGAATGCGAATTGAATTAAATCTGCTTCTTTATCTAACTCAGCAGACGTCGCAGAGGTTTTGGAGGTATTTATGGAATAATCATGAGCCATGTTTTCAGACTGACTATTATAGTTTCATAAATAAAATCATAACCCTTTTCACAAACGCGAATAACTCATTCATAAATTTGCGTTAAGCTACGCCCGTCACCGCCACGGCAAAAGCGTATTCCAAGGCGGCCATATTAAGATAATACAACGCTTGACTACACGAAGTAGTCACTCTATAGACTACAGATAGTAGTCCATTGCCGAATATATATTTGTTGTAAGCGTGCCGTATGAAAAAAATATCTCAATCTGAATTGGTCATCATGGATAGTCTCTGGGAAGAGGCGCCCATGGGGGCGAGCGAGATTGCAGATAAAGTCTCGTCTGAGGGATGGAATATTCGCACGATTAAAACCTTACTATCGCGCCTGGTTCAAAAAGGCATCTTAAGCACAGAGCCTGACGGACGCAGATATCTCTACACGCCGCGTATGAGTAAAGAAGCTTATGGCGCGCAGGTTCTGGACGGTATTTCCAAGAATTTTTACGGCGGACGTACCGCGCCTTTATTTTTACATCTCGCAAAACAAAAAGATCTTAGCGACGCCGACATTGATGAAATTTCGAGCATTTTAGAGCGCCTAAAAGCCGAAAAAGATAAATCGTCATGATGGCCGAAATTTTACAATGGGCTCTAGGGCTGGGCGTCGCAACAACGGGTCTGATCGGACTGGTCTTATTGTTGCGGCGTCCAATGGCCCGCTTTTGGGGCTCCGAAGCTGTCTATTTTTTATGGGCTTTGCCGTTTTTACGGCTGTTCATGCCCGACCTTCATCTGCCCGTAAAAGCCCCTATCAGCGTGCCTTGGCCTGCAGAGTTTTATTGGCTTGAAAATTTTGAGGGCGCTGCAACGTCGCCGCCCGTTGAAACTGTGGCCATGGCCGCGCCGCCTTTGGCTCAAACGGGGATGCAACTCCCGGACTGGCCCGTTTTAATCGTGAGCCTTTGGATGATTGTCGGGGCAGCATGGATATCTCTGCAGCTCTACCGACACATAAAATACTGGCATCTGCTCAATGATCTATCATCGCCCATCAATGATAGGGTAGCGGGGCTGGCCCAAAAAGCGTCGAATATTATTGGACTGCGGATGCTGCCCAAGATCAAAACTGCGCCCAAAGCTATCGGCCCCATTGTAAGCGGAATATTCAGGCCGCTTATAATCCTGCCGCAAAATTTTGAAGAGATTTATACAGACGATGAGCAGCTTTACGCGCTCTGTCATGAGAAGGCGCATATTAAGCGTTATGATCTCATCGCCGCATTAGGCCTGCTACTATTTCGCGCCGTGCATTGGTACAACCCGCTTGTCCATTATGCCGCGCGCCGCTTCAGCCTTGACCAAGAAGCCGCTTGCGATGCGTTCCTGCTGACCCGTTTTAAAGCCAGCGATAAGGTGGGCTACGCACAGACACTACTCAAAGCCGAACGCGCAGAAACGAAACCAGCCAACACAACTAAACCGCAAAGCCTGAGCTTGGCTTTCGCGAAGGAGACAGTCTGATGAAAATTGTTTTGAACACGTCCGACCCACTGACCTTGGGCCTCACTCTGGGGATAGGTCATCCAGTCACACAACGCATTCGGAGGATAACCATGCGACAAACAAATAAATACATGCGGGGCGGAACGGCCATAATCATAGCGGCGGGGCTAGGGCTCAGCAGCACGGCTCTCTCGTCAGATACAAGCGCGCCCGTCAAAGAGGCTGTGAAAACAGTTTTGGATAAGGTCGAATTACCGGATCTGCCGGAGCTTGAAGCGGTGCCCAAGCCACTGCCAGAGCTTGAAATACAAACGGCACCCACCGAGCCAAAGAAATTTGCTGAAGCGCCAGAGGACACCACAAGCGTTCATCCTGCCGCGCATTCCGCAGCGGTAACAAATTTAGCGCCCATGCGCCTGCGGTTTAATCCACGTTTCACCACTGAACAGCTTGAAAAAATTCAAACGCAACGCGAAGCTTATGCGGCCTCGGATAATGATAAAATTTTGAAAACAGCTATGGATGATACGTTTTTTAAAGCGGCTTATAAAAATAGGTTTGAACTTACCATTGACGACATTGGTGTGGGGCAATTAAAAATCTCTTTAGGGCATGGCGGTTGGCCGGGATATCCCGCTATAAATACAGGTTGGCTCAAACGGGATTTAAGTGCGGATATGCTCAAAGGTTTAAAAGACATTATTAAAAGATGTTCTTCCGAGTCTGGGCCTGTTTATTTCAGTGCCGATATAACAGACGGCGATGCGGATATAGGCAAGGGAACATTCGAAGTTGAATGTGTTTCGGGTACTCAGCACGTGCTTGAGAACATATCTCGGACCGACCTGGCATATGCTTATGTAGAATCTGATGACTTACCCCTTGAACAACGGCAAAACAGTTTCCAGTGGATGATTGGATTTGCCATGATGGATGAGTATGTCAAAAATACCCCTAATGCGACATTGGCGGATGATCACGCGGCTTGTATTCGTATGAATACAGAGCGGAAAAACAAACATGCCTTTAATGATAAGCATCGTAAGTCTGCGGATTATTTTTTAAACAAATGCGCTGAGACAGACTATAATTGGGTCCGTAAACGCGAGAACATTCCTGAAGTGCAATAAGACTTGCAACAAAATTTTGGCAGTCTCATCCTATCACGGTGTGACTGCCGTTTTTTGCTAACCCGCCACCGCCACAGCGAAGGCGTATTCCAGGGCGGTTTCTTTCAGGCTGTCATATCTTCCGCTTTCACCTTGGTGGCCTGCCTCCATATTTATTTTTAGCAGGATGGGCGCATCGCCTGTTTGGTGCTCGCGCAGTTTCGCGGCCCATTTTGCGGGCTCCCAATAGGTGACGCGCGGATCGGTTAGCCCGCCTGTGATGAGGGTGGGTGGATAGGCTGTGGCCTTAATATTATCATAGGGTGAATAGGCGGCGATGTTTTTATAGGCCTGCTCATCGGTGAGCGGATTTCCCCATTCCGGCCATTCGGGCGGGGTGAGGGGGAGGGTGTCGTCACTCATTGTGTTGAGCACATCGACAAATGGCACGGCCGCGATGACGCCGCCAAAAAGAGCCGGGTCTTGGTTGAGCGCCGCGCCGACAAGCAGCCCACCTGCTGACCCGCCATGGGCGATGAGCTTGCCGCGCGATGTATAACCCGCCTCGACAAGGGCGCGGCCTGCATCCACAAAATCGTTAAAGGTATTTTCTTTTTTCTCGAGCTTACCGTCCAAATACCATTGATAGCCTTTGGACATGCCGCCGCGAATATGGGCAATGGCATAGACAAAGCCGCGGTCCACGAGCGATAGGATAGAGGTACGAAAGCCTGCGGGAATGGTGATGCCGTAAGAGCCGTAACCATAGAGTAGGAGCGGGGCGGAGCCGTCTTTTGTCAAGCCCGATTTATAGAGCAGCGTCACGGGCACCTGCTCGCCGTCGCGGGCGATGATGTGAATACGCTCGCAGTGATAATCGCTTGGCTCATGCCCGCTGGGGATCTCTTGTGTTTGGCGCAAGATACGCTCGCGCGTCTGCATGTTATAATCAAAGGTCTGGCGCGGAGTCGTCGGCGAGGAATAGGCAAAGCGCATCCACAGCGTAGCGTATTCATATCCGCCCATCAGGCCGAGCCCATACGCGGCCTCATCAAAGGCAATCTCATGCTCAGCGCCATCGCGCATATCGCGGATGATGATACGGGGCAGGGCGTTTTCACGCACGAGGCGGACGAGAAAATGCTCATAAGTTTCAATCCCGATAATCAGCGTGCCGGATGTATGCGGGATGTAGTCTTCCCAAGTCTCAAAAGCGGTCTGCCCAATGGGGGCGCGCATAATGGCAAAATCCGTCGCGCCGTGGGCGTTGGTGAGGATGTAGAAATAGCCGCCTTGGTCATGGAGACTATATTCAACCCCCGTTTGACGTTCGGACACACATGTCGGGGCAGTATCAGGCGCGCTAGACGGGACAAGCCAGATTTCCGTCGTTGTGTGGTTATGGGCGCTGATTTCAATAAACTTGCCGCTATCGGTTTCGCCGACAGACACAAAAAAGCCGGGATCGCTTTCTTTGTATATCAAGCGCGGAGCATCATCAGCCTCATGGATGTTTTTGGCAAAGACGGCATAGGGGCGCTGGTTCTCATCGCGCTCAACCCAGAACATGGTGGCATTATCCTTGGCCCATTGCAGCCCGCCAGCAGATTTGGTTATGCCTGTGGAGACCGCCTCGCCGTCCATGGGCTTGACGAAAATCTCGTAATTTTCAGCCCCCGTCGCATCGACGCCATATGCCAGCCATTTTTGGTCGTCACTATGGCCGACCGCGCCAAGGTCGAAATAGGACGGATGGTTTTTGGAGAGAGCTTCGGCATCGAGGATGGTTTGCGGCTCGTCTGTAGGCGTCTTAGCCGCGGGGTCAATCGCCACGCGCTCATAAAGGCCATGCTGATCGCCTGTGCGGTAGCGGTGATTATAAGCGAAGCCGCCATCAGGCGAGGGCACAGAAGAGGCGTCGGATTTTAGGCGGCCTTTCATTTCCTCAAATATGGTGTCTTTGAGCGTGGCTAAACCTGCCATCACGCCTGCGCTGTAAGTGTTTTCTGCCTCCAAATGCGCGCGAATATCCGCGTTGAGGGTAGAGGTGTCGGCCATCATTGTCTGCCAGTTCTCATCCTTCATCCACCCATAATCATCACTGCGGGTGATACCCAGCTGCGTGATTTCTACGGGGCGTTTAGGCGTCATGGGCGGGGTGAGATCAGTTTTCAAAAAAGCGGTCATGGCCGCGTTCTAGGCAGGGCGCAGGCGCGCCGCAAGTCTTGAACTCCAAAGTCACGCTTATTTAACGCTATTTTGTTAGATAGCGGGAAAATATAAAATGAAGTGGTCGTGGCGATGAAACTGATTATTCAAATACCCTGTTACAATGAGGCGGAAAGCCTGCCTGAGACTTTGATTGCTTTGCCGCGAAAAATCCAAGGCATAGACGAGATTGAATATCTGGTCATTGATGATGGCAGCGCAGATGATACGAGCGGTGTGGCCCGCCGATTTGGTGTCCACCATATTGTCCGACATCGGACCAATCGCGGCCTCGCGGCAGCGTTTAAGACGGGCCTGAACAAAGCTCTTGCCGAAGGCGCGGATATCATCGTCAATACCGACGCGGATAATCAATATGACGCGCGGGATATTGAAACCATTGTTGCGCCTGTTTTGGCGGGTGAAGCGGATATTTGTATCGGCGACCGCCAAGTCGCTAATAACCAGCATTTTGGGAAATTTAAACGCAAGCTCCAAGTCTTCGGCAGCCATGTTGTCCAGCAACTCTCGCGAACAACCGTGACTGATGCCGTTAGCGGTTTTCGCGCCTTTAGCCGCTCCGCCGCGCAGCGCATTCATATCGTCTCGCGCTTTTCTTATACCACGGAAATGCTGATACAGGCAGGACGTAACCGCCTCTCGGTTAAATCCGTTCCCGTACGCACCAATTCAGTCGAGCGCCCATCGCGTCTTTTTAAATCCGTACCGCAATTTATCATGAACCAAGGCATTACAATTCTTCGGGCCTATGCCATGTATAACCCGCTGCGGGTTTTCGTTCTGGCAGGGGGCGGCCTTGCAATTCTGGGCACAATGCCTATCTTACGCTTTCTCTATTTCTTCGTCATCGGACAAGGCGGCGGCCATGTGCAATCGCTTATTTTGGGCGGAACGCTTCTCACCTTGGGAACTGTCGCCATGATGCTCGGCCTCATCGCCGACCTGATAGGCCGCAACCGTCAATTGATGGAACAAATGCTCGAGCGGGTTAGGGTGCTTGAGGATTCTGTTGCAGAAGGGAAAGAGGCTCAACTTAAAAATAAATCTGAAACATCTTTGAAAAAAGTTGTCGGGTAAACCGCTAATGGCGTCATTTGACGACATATCAACGCGCTTCCTCGAAGCCTTGCATGGAAAAGTTGCATTTCTGCGTAAGCATCGCACACCCTTTACAATAGCTGCGAGTGTCATTTTTCTGGCCGGCCTTGTTTGGTCGTTTCAAAAGCTAAATCTATCCCTCTCGGATTTGGACATTTGGCCCGTTCTGGGACTATTTTTTGTTATGGCTCCGCTAGGCATTCTTTACGGCGCAATCGGCTTAATTATTTTAGTCCATATTGCGGGCGGGACAAAAATAAATTTGGCGGAGTCCGTTAAAATTACGGCCTATGCCCAATTGGCCGAATCTTTACCACTGCCGGGCGGGGCGATTGTTCGCACAGCCGCGCTCATGAAATCGGGCGTGAAAACGACGAAAAGCGTCGGCTTAGTCGTCGCTACGGCGATATTATGGATATCTATGGCGGCCTTAGGCGCAGGAGGCGTGTTAATAACCCAAGGTTCCGTTCTTGGATATGCATTATTCGGCGTTGGCCTTCTGGCTGTTTTGCCCGTGATAACTTGGATATTTAAGTTATCGGATGTTAGCATCACGGCTTTGATTGTTTTTCACCGTATGGTGGGGGTTGTCATGATGGCCATTCGGATATTACTCGCCTTTGCGATCCTCAAATTAACCGTCAGTTTTGAAACCGCGCTGTTTTTCACCTTCGCTAATATTGCGGGTTCGGCGACATCCCTCGCGCCTGCGGGTTTGGGCGTTGGTGAAGTCTTTGCTGCAGCTATGGCGGACCTTGTCAAAGTCTTGCCAGCCACAGCTTTTCTGGCCATTGCGCTAAATCGTATTATCGGGCTGATGTCCTGCGCCTCATTGGTCGGATTTATCAGTTTATTTGAATCTCGTTTTAAAAAAATATCATCCATGAGGAATGCGTCATGACTAAATTAACAGCTGAATTAATGGCAACAGTGGATATGGCGCGCAGCGTTGGTCTTCGCCAAACATCTACCCGTGTTCGTAATTATTTCGCGGCGCGCAGCTATGAACGCGCTCGTCAAAGACGCTTTGACCGGCTCGGGCTACAGGGCCGCGTTGTCCGTAGTGTGCTCGGCTCTAAAATGGAGCTTGATGCCGGAAAGCCGGGTCTTGACCGCGATATTTTACTCGATGGCATTCGCGAACCTATCGCTACGGGGCATATCCTTAGCATTTTAAACAAAGATGATGTCGTTTTAGAAGTTGGCGCAAATATCGGATATTACGCGCTCATCGAAGCTCGTATCTGTAAGAAAATTTACGCCGTTGAGCCGCATCCTGAAAATGTCGAGCGCCTTAAGCGCAATATTTCTTTAAACGATTTTGACAATGTCATTGTACAGCAAGGCGCCTTTGGAGAACAGGACGGGACTATTCCTCTTTATTGTTCTGATTTATCTAATTGGCATTCATGCAAAGATGCGCCAAGTTCTAAAGCTAATTTTGTTGAGGTTGATTGCTTCACAATTGATAGTTTTGCTAAGGAAAATGAAACACCGACATTTATTAAAATGGATGTTGAAGGGTATGAGTTGGAAGTCTTGCGCGGGGCGACTGAGACTTTGAAAAAAGTAAATCATCTTTTCCTTGAGCTTCATGGTACCATTTTAAGGCAATCTGAATTGAATGAAATTTTAGATATGATTGATGCCTCTGGGTTGAAGCCTTCTTTAATTGTTCAATATGACAGACCGGGTCTGGCCCGCATATATGAGCTTACGCAGCTTGATAAAATTCGTGCCGGCGATCGTGGAACATTTGAGCTTTTCTTTAGCCGTTAGTTCTGCTGAGCGTTTAGATGATCCAAGGGTTTCAGCAACAGGAAAAGAGGCTTGAGCGAATATTATGCTTCGCCATCGCCATTATCCTTGGGCTGCAACTTCATCTGCAATTTGTTCAAAAAATTAATTGGGATGAATTTTTCTATCTTTCGCATATTTACGATGCCCAGAATGGAAGGCTCGATAAAGCCCTCCAAATGGGGCATGTTTATCTCTTTGGCTGGTTGACTCATGTTCCCGGCGGAGAAATGGCGCAAATAACATCTGGGCGCATTGTCATGTGGGCTGTTCAACTCGGTACAATTATATTAATTGTACGAACAGCCTGTAAGTTTATGTCTCTCACGGCGGCGTTAGTTTCAGCGCTCTGTTTTTTGGGGTTTGGCTTTATCTTCATACATGGAACGAGTTTTCGAGCTGACCCTTTGGCTGCTTTTTTGATGATGTTTGCCGTCTATGTTCTGGCCGCTACAGAACTCAATTTCCGTGATTTGGCGAGTTTATCTGTTGCTCTGGCCTTAGGAGTTTTTGTTACAATTAAGGTCATCTTATTTGCGCCGCTTTTAGCCATACTTGCCTTATGGCGATTATATGAGAGTGAGACCAAAGGGACGCTGTTGTGTAAATTTGTTGCGGCTGCATTAGCTGCGCTCACGCTATGTCTTATGGCCCTCGCGGCACATCGTTTGACATTACAGCCGCCTCAGATTGTTCAGCCTTCATCATCATTGTCTGCCACCTTTAAAACAATCTTTTTATCAGGCGGACTATTTCCGCGTATGGCCCTTATGAAAGTCGGTTTATTTTCGGGATTATTGTCTTCGATTTTAATAGGATTAGGAATTGCCGCAGCTCTTTGGGCAGCCTCTACAGACAAGCGCAACCGCAAAATAGCTCTCATAATGCTGGCCATGGGAATACCGCTTCTATCCTTTGTTTTTTATCGAAATGCATACCCTTATTTTTATGCCTTTATCTTACCGTCAGCGGCCTTGTTGGCAGGCTATGGCGTGCACCGTCTAAACATTTCCAAACCTATCCTATTGGGCGTTGGTCTTTTGGTCAGTGCAAATGTTCTATGGATTTATGGAACGCGCATTGATGAAACCCGCGCTGTGCAAGCTCAAATCTTAGCTGCTGTGCATAAAATATTCCCCGAGCCAGTTCATTATTTCGACCGAAACGGTACGATTGCATCTTTTCCCAAGGCGGGATTTTTTATGTCGAGTTGGGGTCTGCGAAACTATAAATTAAATGGCGTGTCGAGATTCAATCATGAACTAAGCCGTATAACGATACCCCTCATTATTGACAATAGCCCAGTGATATCTGCTGCGTTACGCGGCGAGCCATCAGAATTGTCAGAGACAGATGCCAAGGTTTTAAATGGGAATTATATTCCGCATTGGGGGCATATATGGGTTGCAGGAAAAACACTTTCGGTGTCAGACAATCCGGTAAGGTTTCATATGGCTGTGCCTGGCACATATACCTTGGAGGCAGAAAAGTCGGCTACAATCAATCAGGAGACTTATCTGCCGGGCAATATAGTCGTCCTTGAGCGCGGGGAAAGTGTGATCTCATCATCAATACAGCAAACTATAACGCTGCGCTGGGGAGATAACCTTAACCGACCTAAATTTGAGGCTAGTGATCTGCCGATATTTGGCGCGTTTTAAGTATGTCTATTTTAGATAATTTAGTCCAATTTCGAGATCGTTTGAAAGCCTTTGCGGCACGCTACAGATTGACTTTATATATCATAGCTTCATTCGTATTTTTTGCGGGCCTCTACGTTTCGATTACCCATTTAGATATCAATCTTACGAAGCTTTCTTATAGGCCGTTACTTATTATATTGTTCATGACGCAACCACTTTTGATTTTCCTAAATAGTCTTGAACTAAAACTCTGCGCAAATGCATCTGTTGCCAAAATGACAATCGGTGAGTCTGTCCATGTCTCAAGTTCGGCGACCATTGCTAACATACTACCTTTACCTGCCGGGCTGGTTCTTCGTGGCGCAGCGCTTGTGAAGGGCGGTGGCAGGCTAAATGTTGTTAGTAAAGTTCTTCTCATTGCGGCTTTGATGTGGGTGGCTGTTGCCGTGACGGTATCAGGCGCAGTGATAGCGTCGGGTCATATGTCATTATTAATTATCTTACTCGGCTCAGCAGCTATCTGTGCATTATTATTTTATGCATCGCGTCTCAGCGATATGAAGACAGCTATGGGCTTTCTCATTATTCGTGCTTTGATGGTTGGCATTCTCACACTGCAGTTAAAATTATGTTTTGATGTCCTGGGTGATAACGTTAGTTTAAATGACGCGGCCGTGTATATTGTGTCCGGTGTCGCAGGGGCGGTTGTCTCCATTGTGCCTGCAGGTTTGGGTATCGTGGAAGGCTTTGGCGCATTTTTGGCAAAGTTAGACGGTGCATCCGCTCCAATGGCCTATGTCGTTTTAAGTTTAAATCGATTGATTGGTTTAGGGCTAGCAGGATTGACTGTGTTAGTTTTGAGTCGTTCACGAAAATTGCCTGCAAGATTCGAAAGTCAGTAAATGCGCGTATTGTTTGATATCGTACACCCCGCTGATGTGTTGTTTTTTCTCAATACGATTCAAGCACTTGAGGTCAGGGGGGACGACTATCTAATTCTTTCGAGGCATAAGGATGTCGCGTGTGAATTGTTAGACCAGTTTGGATTTAAACATAAGCCCGTTTCAACAGCAGGTTCGGGAACCCTTAAACTTGGAATTGAACTGATAAAGCGTGATATAGCAGTGTTAAATGAGGCGAGGAAATTTAAGCCTGATGTGATGATTGGCTTCGGAGGTGTTGCCATATCGCATGTCGGAAAATTACTGAGTATTCCGTCTGTGAGCTATTACGCTGCGGATACGGCTACACTTCAAAATGCTATAACTTGGCCTTTTATAACGCATCTATATGTGCCTGAGCCATACGCCGCAAAGACGCCAGAGGGAAGAACCACACGATTTAAAGGTTTAAAGGAGTTATCTTACTTTCATCCTGAGGCATTCAAAGTTGATGATGATAAAGCGCTTAGAAACGGTTGGGTTGCTGGCGAGGATAATTTTTTTGTACGTGCGGTTATGTGGCGTGCCAATCATGACATAGGTAAATCTGGCTGGAATGATGAGACGTTCATCGGTCTTATAAATAAGCTTCAATTACAGGGTAAAGTACATATTTCTAGTGAAAGAGACCTGCCTGCCACGCTTGAAGATTTGCGTTACAAAGGCGCAAAAACAGAAGTTCATCACCTTATGGCGAAATGTAAATTATACGTAGGTGAAAGCGCGACTATGGCGCAAGAGGCCGCCTTTCTAGGTACGCCCGCTATTTATGATGGGCACGATGTTCCCGGGACTACGCAGAGTATTGTTGATGCGGGTTTAGTTTTCATGCCGTCGGATAAGACGGATAAGGGGCTCTTTGGTCTTATAGATAAGTTACTATTAGAAGGGTCTGAAGCTTTCGATAAAAAGTACAATTCCTATATGGCCGAGCACCCTAATCTAACAGGGCATATTCTTGAAGCTCTTGACAGGCACGCTAAATCCTAGACTACCGCCCCTAATTTAGTAAAGCTTAGTTAACGCTCTTTGTTTATGTTAACACAAAATTTATAGGAATTTCTCGTAT
>ENA-ORXR01001147-ORXR01001147.1-marine-metagenome-genome-assembly--contig:-NODE-1147-length-29596-cov-10.466784_pt1 | contig 29596 bp, 27 predicted proteins | sample MGYA00237866_ERZ511479 | MGnify/ENA metagenome assembly ERZ511479
TTCGTGCGTTCAGCAACAAACTGCGCATCAAATTCATCATAGCGATACATTATTTCGCCTCCAACAAATCGGCCGTGTCATAGGACGGGCCGTTCACACGGAATTTTTCGCGGTAACGCGCGGGTTTTCCCGTGTCAGGTTCAACGTCGATAAAATAAGTGCCAACGACGATATTTTTACCTTCATCCGTTTCGGCTTTTAACTCCATACGGTCGATGAGGTCTTGGTCTTCTGTGCGGAGCGATTTGCTGTAATCGCGCGTCCAATCCAGATTTTCATCCAGCCAAACACTAAAACCGTCGCGCAATTCATTCGCGGTCATGGCCTGCGGACCTTTGCCCTTATGTTTTAAGGTGCTCATATAGCGACTCTTCGTTCGGTTTCCGCGCGGCGCTCTGCATATCCTATCAGCAGGATAGCCGGCCCTTTGATGCCTGCCGCAGCTATGTCATCAGGCAGGTTTTGCAAGGTAGTAAAAGTGATAATCTGATTAGGCCGTGAGGCGTTTTCTACCACGGTGACGGGACGGTCGGCTTCCGCGCCGTGGAGCATCAGGCGGCCCTGAATGAAGCGAGCTGCACCCACGCCCATATAAACAGCTGCCCGGCCGCCGGGGCGGGCCAAAGACACCCAGTCCTGTTCCGCAAACCCCTTGGCGTCATGTCCTGTCAAAAGCGAGATGGCCTTATTCGTCCCGCGCGTCGTCAGAGACGCGTTGATGGCCGCTGCCGCAGCAGCAGCCGATGTGATTCCCGGGATGATTTGTACCGGGATATTCTCAGCCTGAAGCGCTTCAATCTCTTCGTCTGCGCGTCCGAAGATAAGAGGGTCGCCGGATTTTAACCGAACAACAGCGAGGCCGTCCAAGGCTTTCTCAATCAAAATTTTATTTATCGCGGCCTGACCGATAGATGGCTCGCCGGGTGTTTTTCCGACATATATATATTCGGCTTCTCTCCGGCCTAGCTCCATCACGCCGTCACTAACGAGGCGGTCATAGACGATAACATCGGCGGCATGCAGAGCCCGCCGCGCCGCCGTTGTCAGCATATCAGGATCACCGGGACCCGCACCGACCAATAAAACCCGGCCTGCAGCTTTATCTTCGCCATACAATTCGGCCTCAACTTGCGCTTCCAGCTCTTCCGGCGAGACGCGGAGCTGCGCCGTGAGATCTTTGCCACCCAAGATGCTGGCCCAAAAGCGTTGACGATCCGCAAGGTCTGGCATGAGCGCTTTCACTTTTGCGCGTAATGCATTGGTTTTGAGCGCAAATTTTCCGGTTTCCGGCGGGAGACGTGTCTCCAAATCGGCTTTCAGAGCGCGGGCCAAAGCCGGGCTCGTTCCCCCCGTTCCGATAGAGACTGTGACGGGCGCACGATCTACCAAAGCCGGAGTAATAAAACGGCAAGCGTCTTTATAATCCGCTGCATTGGCGGGGATTTGACGCGCCGCCGCCATATTCGCAATTTCGCCATTGCGTATATCATCCTCGGTCGCCGCATAAACAAGCGATACGCCGTCCATATCCGCAGGATCAAAATCACGGGAAATATGGTGCACCTTGCCCTGTTTCGCCCAACGCGAAATTTCCGGACTAATCTTATCCGCAACAACGCGCAGCTCAGCCTCTGTCTTCAGTAGGGTTCGCAACTTGGCTTCTGCTGCGGGGCCGCCTCCGATAATCAAGATGGACGCACCGCGCGTGTCAAAATGTATGGGTAGATATTGCATATTGGTATCGGTGGTTCCGTTTCATGTGTTCACTTGATTGAACGAATGCGTTCTATATATAGAACGATGCGACGTAAATCCACATCTACACGAAAACTTTATGGCCCGACAAAAACGCGAACCCTGCCCCGAAACAGAAGCTTTGTCCGAGAAACTGGGCCAGACGATTCTGCGCCTTCGTACAGCAGATAAAATGTCTCTCGGCGATCTATCCAGTGTTTCAGGTGTTGCCAAGTCCATGATTTCGCAGATCGAGAAAAATGAAACAAATCCGACATTGGCGACCCTGTCACGTCTGTCCCAAGCCCTCGGCACCAGTGTTGAAGCCATGGTATCAGACGCACCCACCGGAACCGCTCTTGTCCAGCATACCGGTATCCAGGACACACCTCAATTAATGTCCGAGGACGGGCTGTGCGAGCTGCGCATTATTGGCTCACTCGACACGGTTCAGTTCGTTCAATGGTATGACTTTAAAGCACAGAGCGGAGGTATCCTTGAAAGCTCACCTCACCCGCAGGGATCCGTCGAGAATTTAACGGTTCTATCAGGCCAATTGCTGGTCACAATCGGCGTGGAAAGCTGGTCCGCTTCAGCTGGCGAAACTCTACGATATCGCGCGGATCGCCCCCACAGGATAACGAATATCGGCACATCGCCTGCACATGCAACCATGGTAAATATCCTCGCCCACGCTGTCAGATCACGGTAAAACCTTGCGCAAATCCTCTTCTACGCTATGTGAGCGCGCATGAATTACCACTCGCATAAAGACTCAACGCTAACAGCGTCATTTGGGGACGCCCTTCTGGCCAGCCTCGCACCGGATGGCGGGCTCTGGATGCCAGATGAACTCCCGGACTTCACCGCCTATGAAACTGCGCGGCTGGGCGCGATGTCATTCGCCGACTGCGCGGCGGAATTGGCGACGCACTTCACGGATGAGCGGTTCTCCGCAGATGACTTGAAGAGCCTGTGCCGCGATGCGTATAATTACGACGTCCCGATGGTGACATTATCGGGCGATAAGTTGGACCCGGCCTTGGCCCCCAATGCCGAAGATTTTGTGCTGGAGCTTTTTCATGGACCTACACTGGCTTTCAAAGATTTTGCCGCTAGATTTATGGGGCGCGCTGCCAGCCATTTAATGGGCTCGAACCATCAAAAGCGAACCATATTGGTGGCAACTTCAGGTGATACGGGCGGCGCGATTGGCGATGCGTTTTTGGACCAAGTTGGCATAAAAGTTTTTATTCTGTTTCCAAAAGGCGGTGTAAGTAAGGTCCAAGAGCAACAACTCACAACAATGGGTAGGCGTAATTCGAATGTAAAAGCGATCTGCGTCGACGGAACTTTTGATGATTGCCAACATCTCGTGAAGACCGCTTTCGGTAATGCTGAATTGACTGAGAAGCATAGCCTGATGAGCGCCAACTCGATCAATGTTGGCCGCGTGATACCGCAAAGTTTCTATTATTTTTGGACATCTCTGCAGGCGAAAGCGGCCTATCCGAGACGGCCTCTGGTCTATTCCATCCCGTCAGGAAATCTTGGAAATCTGACAGGCGGTCTGATTGCCAAGAAAATTGGCGCTCCGATTGATCGTTTTGTTATTGGCAATAATGCGAATGACCCATTCGTGGATTATCTCTCGACAGGCGTTTATGAGCCGCGGCCAAGCGTGCCGACACTGTCCAACGCGATGGATATTGGTCGTCCCAATAACTTCCCGCGAATCTTATCTCTTTTTGACGACATATATGCGGATATTGTTAAAGTCTGTTGGGGCGCATCATTCTCGGACGCGGAAACTGCGCGCCATATTCGCCGAGTTCATACGGAAACAGGCTATGTCATGTGTCCGCATACAGCGGTTGGTCATTTGGCGATGGAGAAATTCGCAGAAGATGTCCCGGAGTCTTTTACGCGGATTACGGTCGGCACGGCTCATCCTGCGAAATTTGCAGACAGTGTTGAGCGTATTTTACATACAGACATCCCTATGCCTGCTGCTCTGGCGAAGGCGATGAAAAAGACAAAGCGGATGCATGTGATGGACCCGACCTTAGCGGCTCTGTCGGATTATCTGGCAATGCACGCCTGATGCAGCTCTCCAGGGCCGAATTTGAGCGGCGCTATGCCGATAATGATTTGCGCATTGCCTTCATCGGCATGTCGAATATCGGCAAAAGCTACACGGGAATGCGCCTCGCGACGGCATTTGATTTTGAGCTGGTAGAAGTTGATAAACTTATCCGGGAAACGCTTGGCCACGACGACATGGACGCTTTTGCTGCGTGGCAGGGGCAGCCCTATTCTGACGGCTATGAAGACCGTGAGGCAAAATCCAGAGATCTGGAAAGCGCAGCCACGCAAAAGGCTTTAGAGCGAAAGAGCGGGAACGCGATTTTGGACACAACAGGCAGCGTGATTTACACCGATAAATCAGTTCAGGAAAATCTGTCAAAGCATTGGTTTATAATACATATATCTGCATCAGATGAGGCCGTTGAGCGATTAAAAGTGCAATATTTCAAGCAACCCAAACCGTTGATGTGGAATGGTCATTATCATTGCAAATTCGGCCAATCCCCCGACGAAGCAATCTTGGACTCCTACCCAAAGCTATTGGCATCACGCGCAAAGGACTATGCGGCGCTTGCGGATGGTACGATTGCGTCAGATGTCATCCTAGATACAAATCTGACAATACAAGATATCTTTGAGTATCTAAAGCCAGCCGCTTAGCAGGCGTTCTTTCGCGAGGTCCGTCAGAAGATCCAAATGCGCGCTATCCGCATTTAAACATGGGATTGCCGTGAAATGTGTCCCGCCATGTTCCTCAAAACTCTCTTTGGCTTCTATCGCGATTTCTTCCAAAGTTTCCAAACAATCAGAGGAAAAGCCCGGCATCATGACAGCAACTTTTTTCACGCCTGTCGCTGGCAAGATTTCAAGTGTCTTATCCGTATAGGGTTGCAACCACGCTTTTGGACCAAAGCGAGACTGAAACGTCGCGTAAAGCTCGTCTTTTGACTTCCCCATGTGGTCGCGGAGTAACTCGGTCGTTTTAAGGCATTCCGCCTGATACGGATCACCCTTGTCGACATAACTTTGCGGCAGCCCATGATATGATGTCAGGATAATATCCGGGGTCCAATCAAGGATAGAAAGGTGCGTGTCGACGCTTTCTGCCAAAGCTGCGATGTAACGCGGATCATCGTAATAATGGCGCATGAACCGAAGCTCCGGAACGTCCACACGTTCCTCTAGCGCCATCGCCACCCCGTCATAAACCGACGCGGTCGTGGCCCCGGCGAATTGCGGGTAGAGCGGGAGAACGGCAATGCGCGTGCAGCCTTTCGCCTTCAGCGCATCCAGCCCTGCCCCAATAGATGGATTTCCATATCGCATAGCAATCTCGACATGCGCGTCTACGCCCAACCGCGTTTGGACTCCCGCCGCTTGCGCGCGTGTGATGCGAATGAGCGGCGCCTCATCTCCCGGAAATTCCGCCGGTTCGTGCCAGACTGATTTATAGACTGCTGCAGACTTCCGAGGGCGGGTTCGCAGAATAATACCGTGCAAAATCGGACACCAGATCCACCGCGATGTATCTATGACCCGGTAATCATGCAGGAATTGCGCGAGGTATCGACGTGTGTCTTTAGCCGTCGGCGAATCGGGTGAGCCTAAATTGACAAGCAGCAAACCGGGTTTCGACATAATTGTTGTGTCCTTTTGGTGTCACCCCACGAAGAAAATGCAGGATTTCACATATCTAAAGCCTTGCAGCACAGCTGAACTGTTGAACCGTCCCTGCCCTGTGTCTACGAAAGATGAAAGCGTAAAGGATTGCCGCAGTTGATGAGTTTTTTCAATCACGCATGAGCCGTCCTTCATACCAAGCGAGGACAAATAACATGGCGAAAACGAAACTTCTTGGCGCGTCGGCTCTGACGTCACTGGCATTGTTGCTTGCGTCGTGTACCGGGGCTTCCGAAACAAATGTGGAAAAAGTGGCAACACCGGACGCCAGCGCGGTTGAAACGATTGTTGCTGAGGCGGCTACGCGCCCCGGGTCGGAACTCATGGCCGCGTCGCAACAGGCTTCTGCGCCCACAGTTCAAGAAGCGAAAGAGTTTTTGGAGGCTGCTGAAGTCGAGATTTCTGAATTTTCCGCCTACGCCGCTAAAGTCTATTGGGTAAAAGCCAATTTTATTACTGACGACACGGCTGCCTTGGAAGCCCGCGTTGGTGAAGAAAGCGCGAAGATGTCAACGCGTCTGTCAAACCAAGCCAAACGTTTTAAAGACCTCGCCCTCCCGGCTGACATGAAGCGTAAAATAGACGGCATGTTGCGTGGATCAAACTTCCCGGCCCCGGATGATGAGGCCGCCGCGAAGAAGCTTGCGACTATCATGACGGATCTGGACGGAACTTACGGCAAGGGTAAGTTTAGCATCGATGTGAAAGACGAGCGCATTATCGCGATTTTAGACTCAGACGACGATGGAACATTGGACCAAGAAGCGCCCGAAGGCACAATCCATTTAGGTCAAGCCTCTGATATTATCGCGCAATCCGACGATCCGGAATTGCTGCAGGCCACTTGGGAAGCCTGGCGGACAATCTCCAAACCTATGAAGGGCGATTATGCCGAAATGGTGAAGATCATCAATAAGGGCTCAGCCGAACTTGGCTTTAAAGACGCCGGTGATCTTTGGCGGGCTGGATATGATATGGACGCGGAAGACTTCTCGAAAGAAGCTGACCGTCTTTGGGGGCAAGTTAAACCGCTCTATGACGAGCTACATTGCTATGTCCGCGCTGAGTTGAATGAGAAATATGGTAATGAAGTCGTGCCGCTAAACGAGCCAATCCGCGCTGATCTGCTCGGTAATATGTGGGGCCAAAGCTGGGGTAACATTTATGACGACGTTGCGCCAAAAGGCGGCGGCAAAGGCGTAGATGTGACGAAACTTCTCGTTGACGCTGACTATGACGCGAAAAAAATGGTTGAAACGGCTGAGCAGTTTTTTACCTCCATGGGCTTTGAAGAGCTACCGGACACGTTCTGGGAACGCTCCCTCATTACGAAGCCTGCCGACCGAGATGTCGCCTGTCATGCCTCCGCCTGGAACCTTGATAATCTGGAAGATGTTCGGATAAAAATGTGTACCAAGGTGAATGCGGAAGATTTCTCAACCGTGCATCACGAATTGGGGCATAATTTTTATCAACGCGCTTACAAAGACCAATCCATTTTCTACAAAACCGGGGCTAATGACGGCTTCCATGAAGCCATTGGCGATATGATCGCGCTGTCCATTACGCCGGAATATTTAGTCGAAATTGGTTTATTGGACAAAAAAGACCTGCCGGGTGAAGATGCCGATCTCGCCCTTCTCATGCGTCAAGCGATGGACAAAGTCGCCTTCCTTCCCTTCGGCCTGATGGTCGATCAGTGGCGATGGAATGTTTTCAATGGAACCTATTCTCCATCTGAATATAATGATGGCTGGTGGGAACTCCGCGAAAAATATCAAGGCCTGAAAGCGCCGGGCGAGCGTCCTTCGGATGCGTTTGATCCGGGCGCGAAATATCACATTCCGGGCAACACGCCCTATATGCGATATTTCCTTGCGCATATTTTGCAGTTCCAGTTCCATAAAGCCGCCTGTGAGCAGGCCGGGTTTGAAGGGCCGCTTCACCGTTGCTCCGTCTATGGCAACAAGGATGTTGGCGCAAAATTCAATGCCATGATGGAAATGGGCGCGAGCAAGCCTTGGCCGGATGCGCTGGAAGCCTTCACCGGGACACGGGATATGGATGGGTCTGCTATCTTGGAATATTTTGCGCCTGTCATGACTTACCTGCAAGAGGAAAATAAAGACCGCACATGCGGTTGGTAAAGCACTAAAATCTCATCACAACGAATTAAGGTTAACACGCTGGTAGGATTTCGACCGTAGGTTTAGACCTATGTCAGCCACGGCTTTAAATCTCAGAGATGATTCGCCCATTCAAGCATCGACGCGCTCGCGGCGAACGCGTGTGCTCATTGTGTCTGACCATCCCATCAAAAGCCGGGATGTCGCCAAGAGCCTCAGATCCTTAGAATTGGACGTCCAGCTTAGCCTGTTTGACGGGAATAAGTTGACCTCAATACCAAAACGGGCGCCTGATGCCGTCCTATGCCATCTGGTGGATTACCCGGAACACGGCCCTAGGCTCGCCAAAGTCATCCGCTCACATTTCAAATCAAGTCAGGTTCCTATAATTGGTGCCATGTCCCGCCCGTCGCAGGACGCCTCTATCGGCTTTGACTCGACATTATTCGCGCCAATGCACGCCTCACAAATCGCTAATCGTGTGAATGCGATGATTCGTTTAGGCGTGATGGACGGCGAGATTACAAGGCGACTTGAAACCCTTAGTGAGAATTTTGATCAATCTCCTGAAATCGGAGATCTATCGCCAGACCGGAAGTTCAGGGTTCTTTTCATTGGCAAAGCCTCACCCAGCTTTATGGTCATCATCAATGCGCTCCAAGACAAAGGCGTCGAAGTTACAGCGGCCTTTACAAGTTTTTCAGCCTTTGACTACCTGCACGGCGAACCATTTGATGCCGTCGTGATGAATGCGTTAGAGCAATCAGAACCCGCATTCAGCATTTCTGAAACAATGCGGCGGAATTCCAAACTTTTCCATACGCCAACACTTTTTTTGGTGAATGGTATATCGTTCAAAGATTATGACGGCGCTTACAAACGGGGCGCTCGTGATATAATTGATTGTGATGCGGAATCTGAGGAAATCAGCGGACGTATTTTGGAGCTCGCAAATTATCACCGCATTCATGAGCAAATGAAGGTCGATTTTTTAAACCTTGCCGTAGATGCCGCCATAGACACATCCGGCACAGCTTACTCACAAGAATTTTTACGAGCCCACCTTCCCCGCATTTCAAGAGACGCTGCGGCTTCGGACCGTCCCGTCTCACTAATCGGATTAAAACTCACGTCTCAGACTGTCGATGACGTGACCTCTGAAGCTATCGAGACCGCTTATGCAAAAACGGGTGAACTCATAAATAATCTGGTGCGGATGCAGGACGTAGTCTGCCGTTGGGATAAGGACAAATTTGTCTTGGCTTTTTATGACACAAATAAAACCGAAGCGAAAATCATCCTGTCTCGAATCCGGGCTTTGCTTGATTGCACTGTTTACCCAAGCGGCAAGACCGAGGTCGGCGCATTAAGTGTCTCTGCCCAGTCAGTCATTATGGAAGTTCAATCAACGGCGCATACAGGCCGCAACCATCTCGACGATCTTATTGCAAACCTTGTGAATGACCCAGACGAGGTTTAAGACGATTTCGGTACCAGCGCGGCGACAGCTTTTTCGGACCCCCGCAACCTGAATTTGGGCTCACTGTAGTTTCCCATCACCAAAATTGTTTGGTCCGGCCGTAATCTCCAACCGCTATTCTGCGTGATTGCATTCATTATGACGGATGGGTCTTTAATGTCCTCATGACGCATGTGCATGACTACACCTTTCGGCCCCGCATCGACTTTCGCAACGTGAGCTTGGCGACACAGGCGTTTGATTTTCATGACTTTTAAAAGATGATCGACTTCTTCCGGAATAGGGCCGAACCGATCAATGAGTTCTGCCGCGAGTGCATTGCCTTCGGTGTCATCCGTCACTTCCGAAATTCGGCGATAAGTGGCCAGGCGTAAATTCAAGTCCGGAATATAGGTTTCCGGAATGAGGATCGCCACGCCGACATTGACTTGGGGTGTCCAGCTTTCATCCCGAACTGACTCCTCATCGTCGCGTAGTTCCGCGACGGCTTCTTCCAGCATATGCTGATAAAGCTCCACCCCGAGATCTTTAATATGGCCAGACTGCTCTTCGCCGAGCGGATTTCCGCCGCCGCGCATATCCAAATCATGGCTGGCGAGTGTGAAGCCTGCGCCGAGAGTGTCTAAAGACTGTAAAATTTTGAGACGCTTCAAAGCCCCTTCCGTTGCGATCTGAGCCTCCGGCATTGTGAGATAAGCATAAGCCCTTACCTTCGACCGCCCGACCCGACCTCGCATTTGATAGAGCTGCGCCAGGCCGAAGCGATCAGCGCGGTAGATAATCATCGTATTGGCAGATGGAATATCAATGCCGCTCTCAATAATGGACGTAGAAATCAGTACATCATACTCGCCGTCGTAAAACGCTGTCATGATGTCTTCCAAAGCGCCGGCTGCCATTTGCCCGTGTGCGATGATATATCTAACCTCCGGAACGGCATTGCGCATGAACTCTTCAACGCGGGGTATGTCTGCAATGCGCGGGCAGATGAAATAGGATTGCCCGCCTCGATATTTTTCCCGCAGCAGCGCCTTGCGTAAGCTCACCTCGTCCCATGGCGTGACGTAAGTTCGGATAGCCAGACGGTCGACAGGCGGTGTCGCGATGAGAGAAAGCTCTCTAATACCTGACAGCGCCATCTGTAGCGTGCGAGGGATCGGCGTTGCCGTTAGCGTCAAAACATGGACATCTGCCCGCAAAGATTTCAGCCGTTCTTTGTGTTGAACACCAAACCGTTGTTCTTCATCAACGATAACAAGCCCCAAGTCAGAGAACTTGATTGATTTTGCCAGCAGAGCATGGGTCCCGATGATAATATCGACGCGGCCATTGGTCAGATCTTCTTTTGTCTGCCGAGCCTCTTTCGCCCCGACCAGCCGCGAAAGTTGCCGCACATTAACGGGCCAACCACGAAACCTAGCGCTAAAGGTCTTGAAATGCTGGCGAGACAGGATCGTGGTCGGCGCAATGATAGCGACCTGCTGTCCGGCCATCGCTACCGCAAAAGCCGCGCGCATGGCGACTTCGGTTTTCCCAAACCCAACATCCCCGCAGATTAGGCGGTCCATGGGCCGGCCACTGGCGAGGTCTTTATAAACATCGTCAATGGCGTTTAGCTGGTCATCGGTTTCCGCATAAGGAAAGCGTGCCGCGAATTCATTATAGGCGCTCTCATCCGGTGTGATGGGGTCGGTTTTACGCATGGCGCGTTTGGCAGCGATCTTGATGAGGCCTGCAACCAAATCGCGTAATCGTCCTTTGGCTTTTGATTTGCGCGCTTGCCAAGCTGCACTGCCGAGACGGTCCAGAACTGCGCCGTCCCCTGCACTGCCATAGCGCGAAAGAAGTTCGATGTTTTCGACGGGCAGATAGAGCTTCGCCTCACCAGCATATTCAAGCTCCAAGCAGTCATGCGGCGCATCAGAAACTTGCAGTGTTTTAAGGCCAAGATAGCGTCCCAATCCGTGATCTATATGAACAATCAAATCTCCCGGCGTCAAAGAAGCGGCCTCGGCAATGAAGTTCTTCGCTTTGCGCTTGCGGCCTCGGTTGATCAGGCGGTCGCCGAGAATGTCTTGTTCCGATAGGACAGAAAGTTTGCCTAACGTGAAGCCATTTTCAATCGGCAAAATGATCGCCCGAACATCACCGGGTTTGCTGTCTAGCGCCGCTTGCGAATTCACCTTCGGCACGATGAGGTCTTGGTCTTCAAAAACGCTGACCAAACGCTCGCGCGAGCCATCCGTCCAGCAGCCTAGCCAAATCCGCTGCCCGGCATCGCGTAATGACGTCACATGCTCTGCAACAACCTCAAAAACATTGACGCCCTCTGTGCGGCGCTCAGCAGAAAAGTTTCGAGCAGGCCGTCCGCCAAAATTCAATGCGCCGTCGTCAGGACTCTCAAATGGCGTATGTTTACGAACCCGCTGCGTGGAAAGCTGCTCATCCCATGTCAGCTCATCCAGATAGAGGCGATCCATTGGAAGGGGACGGTATAATCCGGCATTTTTAGACGGATCGCCCGACCCTGTATCGCGCGCCTCAGCGTGTTCACGGCGGGAGGTGTAGAAGTCCTCAATCAGGTCAATGCGCTCACGCATCGCCTCGTGCAAAAGACCATCCGTCGCAACTAGAGTCTGCGGCCCGAGATAGTCAAAAATCGTCTCTACATGTTCATAAAATAGCGACATGTAATGTTCGATGCCCTGCGGACGAATACCGTCCATGACAGCGGCATAAATTGGGTCGCGGCTTACACCTCCGCCAAAGCTGGCAATATAATTACGGCGGAAATTGCTGATGGACTCTTCCGTCATAAAGACTTCGGAGACAGGGGCTAATATCAGTTGAGACCGCGCCGATGTCGTGCGCTGGCTATCAACGTCAAATTCGCGGATTGTCTCTATCTCATCGCCAAAGAAATCGAGGCGAAGCGGGTTTTTCTCTGTTGGCGGAAAGATATCGATGATCCCGCCGCGCACTGCAAAATCACCAGCTTCGACGACTGTGCTGGCGCGTGAATATCCATTGTCTGTGAGGTAACGAATGATCCGTTCCCGCTCCATATCTTCGCCAACTTTGGCGGATAATCCGGCTTCGGAAATGATGGAGCGCGGCGGCACATTTTGCAGCGCCGCACTGATGGTCGTCACGATGATATAGGGCTTTGAGCGATCTATCGTGGTCAGAAAGAACAAGGCCCCTGCCCGCCGCGCGGCCAATGTTCGGCTAGGCGATACGCGGTCATAGGGCAGGCAATCCCATGCGGGCAGCATGAGGACCGGAATATCAGGCCCGAAGAATCGGCAAGCTGATTGAAAGGCCGCCGCCCGCGCATCATCCCGCGCGATAAATAGCGCAGGTTTTTTGTCGCGGCGAACCGCTTTCGTAAAAGCCAGCGCGTCCGCACCTTCGGGTAATCCCGACGCGGTGAGCTGCGCATCCGGCCCGACATATCGGGAGAGTTGTATCTGCATCTATCTAATAGGGTTGAACGCGCGCAATCGTTCCAAAAGGGGTGTATCGTAATTGGCGGGCACTTGTAACGTTTCCATAATCCAACCGTAAATATCATGATCCTTGGCGCCCAACAGGTCTTCAAACATCAAAACTTCGGCGTCGGTCATCGTGTCTATATTTGCTTTAGCATAGCCGCCCAAGATCATATCGGCCTCTTTAAAGCCACGATAATTAGACCGATAGACGAGGCGTTTTTTGCGCGTGGCCATATCTATATCTTCAATTTCGTCAGTCATGGGCGCGCCATACCGACTCGCGCGTATCATGTCACTTGTGTAGAGCCGCTCAAAACGCCAGATAGGGCAATATGTCTCGCGCTTCTCAGAAATTGACCTCACGCCCCGGCGATTTGAACGCTTATTTCGCCGATGTGACGACTCTGAACGGTGTTGGTGAGAAAGTCGGCGATGCCCTGACGCGAGCGATGGGGGCACGTCTTCGCGACCTCGTGCTCACGCCGCCGACCGGATTGATTGACCGCACCTACCGCCCGACCATTGCGGGCGCCCGTGAAGGCGATATCGCGACTTTTGAAGTTACAGTCGGACGTCATATTGCGCCCAATGCACGTAACAGGCCCTACCGCGTCCGCGTCTTTGACGATACGGGCGACATGACACTCACCTGGTTCAAAGCCTATCCGCAAAGCATGGAAAAAATGCTGCCTGAGGGGTCGAAGCGTATCATTTCAGGAAAATGCGAAGTTTTTAATGCAGAGCTACAAATGACCCATCCGGACTACGTCCTTGCGCCGGAGAAAGCCGACGAGTTGCCGGAGCTGGAAACACTCTATCCGCTGACGGCAGGTTTGGGTCAGAAGATGGCGCGCAAATCCATCAGCGGCGCGCTGGATAAAGTTCTGGCCGGGCCGCAGCTAGGGAATTGGCTCGACCCGGCGTTTCAGGCGCAGCAGGATTGGCCGGAATACCGTGCCGCCCTCACCTTGCTCCACCGTCCTGAACATCCCGTCGATATTAACGACGATAGCCCGGTTCGCAGGCGTCTGGCCTATGACGAACTACTCGCAAAACAACTCGCCATGGCTTTGGTGCGCGAGCGTAATCGCGGCGCGGGTGGGCAAGCCCTATCAGCGAAAGGTGACTATGTTCAGGATGTTTTGAAAGGCGCGCCTTTTCCGCCGACGGGTGCGCAAGCGCGGGCGTTTGAGGAAATCAAAACCGATATGGCCTCGCCGGACCGTATGTCGCGGCTGCTGCAAGGCGATGTGGGTGCAGGGAAGACTTTCGTGGCCGCCCTCGCCTGTGCCTATGCCGCTGAGGCAGGTGTGCAAGTCGCGCTAATGGCGCCAACTGAAATCTTGGCGCGGCAACACGTTGAGACATTACGCACATTCTTAGAACCCGCAGGCTTGACCGTCGAAGGCGTGACGGGTCGGGATAAAGGTAAAGCCCGCGAGGCCCTCGCGACCGGCATGTCTGAAGGCTATATCGACGTCATTGTCGGCACCCATGCCCTGTTTCAAGATAAAGCGGCCTTCAAGAATCTCGGCCTCGTTATCATTGACGAACAACATCGGTTCGGCGTGCGGGACAGATTGCGCCTGACGGAGAAAGGCGAGGCCACAGACCTTCTTGTTATGACAGCGACCCCAATTCCGCGGACCCTTGCCCTGACCAGCTACGGCGATCTGGACATTTCTATACTGGATGAAAAACCTGCGGGGCGTGTTCCGATACAAACCGCGATCCTACCGCTTGCAAAATTGGACGGCGTAATTGATGCGGTTGGACGTGCGGTGAAAGACGGCAATCAAGTCTATTGGGTCTGTCCGCTCGTTGAAGACAGCGAGCTGATAAATTTGTCCTCCGTAGAAGACAGGCACCGACAACTCACCGCAATGTTCGGAGACCGCGTCGGCCTCCTTCACGGGCGACTCTCTCCACAAGATAAAGAGTCTATTAGCTTGCAGTTCAAGGCGGGCAAATTTGACATCCTCGTGGCGACAACTGTGATTGAAGTTGGTGTCGATGCGCCCAATGCAACTATCATCGTGATCGAACATGCAGAGCGATTTGGTCTTGCTCAACTTCATCAATTACGTGGCCGCGTGGGACGCTCGGATAAGAAGTCCTCTTGTCTCCTACTCTATCAAGGACCGCTTTCCGTGAACGGCAAAGCCCGGCTGGAGATTATGCGGCAATCAGAAGACGGGTTTTTGATTGCCGAGAAGGATTGGGAGCTTCGCGGCTCGGGTGACCTCCTGGGTGCGGCGCAATCGGGGCTGCCCAAATTCACGCTGGCTAATTTGGATCGTCACAAAGATTTGCTGGAAACTGCGACGCAAGACGCAAGACTACTTGTGCAAATGGATCCGGGACTAACGAGTCCACGCGGACTCGCAGCGAGAAATTTACTCTATTTGTTTGAGCAGGATTACGGCATCGCGATGATGCGCGCCGGATAATCAGAGAGACGGCGCTGGCCCATCAGCGTTCATCGGCATACCATAAGCCGCATCATGCGAACCCATATCAGAGCTGGACACCATTCCGCCGGAGATAATCATTTTTGCGCCCTCTTCCGGCGTCATGTCCAAAATTTGAATCGTATCTTTTCTGACAAACAGCAAAAACCCGGATGTCGGGTTGGGTGTTGTCGGGACGAAGACACACACCATATCATCGCCCAACGATTCGGCGGGTTTCCCACTCAAATCAGCCGTCACAAAACCAATCGCCCACACATCTTTCTTAGGGTATTCTATTAAACAGACGTCCCGGAACGCGCGATCTCTCTGAGCCGCAACCGTCTCGACGATCTGTTTCAGGGATTTATAAATCGGGCTGACGACGGGAACGCGTCCCAGCAGTTTTTCGCCGGATCTCAGCAGAGATTTTCCGATAAAATTGGAGGCGAGAATGCCCAGCAGAAATAGTAAAATAATGGATATGATGATACCCAGTCCGGGTATCGCAACCCCAAGATAGGTCTCCGGATTCAAACTGTTGGGTATGATGCGAAAAACATTTTCGTCGATCTTCGTCACAACCCAGCTAACAGCTAACAGGGTTGCCACAATTGGGATTGCGACAATCACACCTGTGAAGAATCGGTTGCGAGCCCATTTTAACAAGTTCAATTTTGGTCCCCGCCCCGCTTTGGCAACTTTGACGTTAGAGTCAAAATTGGTCTCCGGGGTCTGTATTTCGGGCTGAGTTTCCGGCGCCATGCCACTTCCTTAAATCTTGGTTCGATGGGTCATGCGCGCTACCGCTCACACATGCAATCCGTTAGATAGGTATAAAGTGGAATTAGGACAAACGGAATGCGAAAGCTAAATTTAGGTAAGTTTAAAGCAGTGTTCGGAGCGGTAATAGGCATTTTCCTTGTCGGGCTGCTGCTCGCATATATATACCGCGATGATATTTTCTCACATATTCAAGACCCCGGGCAGCCTTTCCAGACCTATCAACCTCCCGCTGCGCCCAATTATGCCTCCTTGGACAGTTGGCTCGCGCAGCCCGATCTGGGCGTGGACCCCTTTACTTTAACTGCCAAGGGTGATGTTTTTGTTGTGGTCCCCAGTGTCTATCGCGGCGGGAAACACTGGAATCTTCCCTCAGACGATTTGAAGCGCAAGAGAAAGTTAGAGCGCATTGTGCGTCCAAATTACGTTTCTCCCTATGGGGAATCCGGTAGGCTTTTTGCGCCGTTTTATCGGCAAGCCTCGCTTTATGCTTTCATGACGAACCGTGAAGATGCGCAGCAGGCACAGGATTTTGCCTATCAGGACGTTAAGCGAGCCTTTGAAGTGTTTCTGCGACAATCTCCGCCGGAGCGGCCCATAGTGCTGGTCGGACATAATCAAGGTTCCAGCCATGTGCAGCGTCTTCTGATCGATTATTTTCAAGGGCCACTCAAAGATCGCTTGGCTGTCGCTTACGTGATTGATCACCCTTTGCCCTTGGACAGTTTTGACGGTCCCTTGGCCAACCTCTTGCCCTGTAATGGCCCTGAAGAAACGCAATGCGTTGTCGCTTTCGGGTCTTTCACACCAAAAGATAAAGTCATCGCGGAACGGTTTTTGGAACAGTCCCTCGTTTATGATGGCCGCGAATATAAGGCGATTAACAATCGTCCGACGCTTTGCATTAACCCCCTGCTCTGGACACAGGCGGAAGATTACGCCCCTGCCCGCCTGCATCTCGGCGGCGTGGCGGCCGAAGGGTTGGACCCGGATATGACCCCGGCCCCGATGACAAAACAATCCGGGACGCAGTGCCAGAACGGACTACTTTTGGTCGACAAACCCAATAGCAAATCCTTGCGGCGACCGCTGGCCGTTGGGGCAAAGTTTCGAACTCTGCCGTCAAATCTATTCTATGAAGACTTAAAGCAGGACGCCAAACGCCGCGTGCAAAACCTGTTGGATGCGAAGGTCCTGCCGGAACGCGCGGGGCCGATGTTAGATGATTTCGAAGTCGAGGAGATCGAAGACTCGCCTGTTATTCCGCCCGAAGAGTAAGGGCTCTCTTTAAAGACCAAATGCCGTCGCACTATGGAAAGTTAGCCCGGCCGCAACATAGGCCAATACGAACAAATACCCGAAGGCAAATAATGGCCATTTCCAGCTATTGGTTTCCTTGCGAATAATAGCAAAGGTCGAGAGGCACTGCGGCGCAAAGACGAACCAGGCGAGGAATGCCAAGGCTGTCGGTAGACTCCACTGTGAGGAAATCAACTCAGATAGCTTCGTGCCGGTATCGTCATCCGCGACCGAATAAATAGTTGCGAGCGAGCTGACCGCGACTTCACGCGCGGCCATCGCGGGAATGAGGGAGATCGCGATTTCCAAGTTAAATCCAATGGGTCTCAATATTGGTTCAATGACGCCGCCGACCTTACCCGCCCAAGTTTGGGCCGTCGCTGTCGCATTCGTTGGGAAACTAATCAAAATCCAAATAACGATTGAGGCCGGAAGGATGATGCGGCCCGCACGGTTCACGAAAATCATGCCGCGATCCCATAGGCCGATGAGATAATCTTTGAAGACCGGCATCTTATAACTCGGTAGTTCTATCAACAGTCCTGAACTTTCACCCCGCGTCAGCGTGCGTTTAAAAATAGCGGCCATGACGAGCGCAAAGACAATCCCGACCAATATCAATCCAAAGGCGACGAGGCCTTGTTGGGAAAATGGACCGATCTTATTCGCCGGGATAAAGGCGCCGATAATCAAAAAATATACAGGCCAGCGCGCCGCACATGTCATCAGCGGCGCAATGAGAATTGTCGTGAGACGATCACGCTCCTGCTCAATCGTTCGCGCCGACATGACGCCGGGAATTGCGCAGGCAAAGCTGGACAGAAGCGGGATAAAAGCCCGGCCATTTAAGCCAACCTTGGCCATGAGCGTATCCACCAAAAACGCCGCCCGTGCCATATAACCTGACGCTTCCAAAATGAGAATAAATGCGAAGAGAATAATGATTTGAGGCAGGAATATTAGAACCGCGCCAACACCGGCGATTATGCCGTCGACAACGAGAGACCTCATCAGTCCTTCCGGTAAGATTGCGGCAGCCCCATTTTGTAACGCCCCAATTCCCATTTCTATGAGATCCATCGCAGGCCCTGACCAAGTGTAGACGGCTTGGAACATCACGAATAAAATGAGGAAGAGAATCTTGATCCCGAAAACCGGGTGCAAAACCCAATTATCTATCCGTTGAGAGAATGTCTCTGTTTTTTGCACGCGAGTGACGGCATTGCGTGTGATGGAACGCGCTTTGGCTTGCAGCGCTTTCAACTCTCCAACTTCCGCGTCCGGTGCTGCAGCAGATCCATGGGTGACATCTCCGCCCCATTCATCCAAATATTCGAGCAGAAGGGAACGCCCGGACTCCCTCACCGCTACACAGGAAATAACGGGAATACCGAGCTCGCGCTCCAGCTCTTGCAGATCAATCGTAATCCCGTCGCGCGCGGCCATGTCCATCATGTTCAATACAAGCACGATTGGCAGTCCGTGATTCTTGGCTTGCAAGATATTATGCAAATGGGTGTTGATGTGGCTGGCATCCATCAGGAACAAGATGGCGTCAGGGGCGCGTTCGCCTTCCAGATTGCCCCGCACGGCATCCAGCGCGACTCGCTCATCCATGCTGTGTCCGCAATCGCCGTAAACACCGGGTAAATCGAGGAGTTCCACGGATTGTCCGCCCGGAAGATTAAATTCACCCTTACGATATTCAACCGTCACGCCCGGATAATTGGCGACTTTTGCTTTACCGCCCGTCAGCGCATTAAATAGCGAGGATTTTCCGCAATTTGGTGCGCCGAGGAGCGCCAGCCGAAGTTTCGTCGCCTCACTCATGATGCAGAATTCTCCACAATTTTTGTAAGCTCAATAGCCTGTGCATCCTGACGTCGCAGCGCGATCAGAGCGCCATTGACCCGCACAGAAATCGGATTTCTCCCGAATAGGCCGAAATGGAGCGGCGTCACATTATCGCCCTCCGCAAATCCGATTTCTCGCAATCGTGTGCAAAGATCGGCGTCTTTTTCATCAAATCCGGTAATGATACCGGACTCATCTTTTGCGAGGTCTGTCAGCCGTAAAGTCATGCGCTGCCCATAGTGCGAATAATTCGCAAAAGCAAAGAAAATGAAGGGCGAAACTCAGATGCAGTTTCCACAATAAACGGTGTGGACAAGCCTTAGGCCCGAGACTATACGTCCGCCACACTTTGAGTGCCCGAATAGCTCAGTTGGTAGAGCAACGGATTGAAAATCCGTGTGTCCCTGGTTCAAATCCAGGTTCGGGCACCATTTTCCTCTTCTACAATCCAGATGCTTTTGTCAATAATAACAATAGTTTAGCCCTATTTCGTAGTAATTTCAATTGATTTTGGCAATTCCAAACATTTTTGAGCGAATTTTATAAAGTGCATATGAAGTGCATATGAAGTGCATATGAAGTGCAAAACCAACAGAAAACATTGTCAACGGTATCAAACTTTGAGAGTGTAGTAGTGGTTATAACTGAACACTGACATCTGAAGTTTCATTAAATGGCAATAGATCGAACTATATGGAATGCTTATCACTCGCGAGATGAACTCCCACTTTTCAAATGCCTAAAATGTCAGACTGGCACTCTATTGCCTAAGGGCAATTCGGTTCAACCACTAACGCCAGAACACGTATTAAGATATCAAAATCATTCTGATTGGCACCCAGATTGGGATGTCAGTACTTGGTCAGAAGTTTGTAAATGCTCTAATAAGGAATGCGGTCAAAGTGTGCATCTGAGTGGGAAAGCTGAAGCACACAAAGAACCCGTCGAAGAATTGGAACACATGGGTGTGAGAACGGCTTGGGTGGAATTACTCAAAATTGAAACAGTGTATCCTGCGCCATTCATACTCCCTTTATCAGATAAACTCCCCCAAGGATTATGGGCGGTTCTTAAAAGCTCTTTTTCTCTTTATTGGTCAGATCAAAGCGCATGCTTGAATAGATTGAGGACAGCCGTAGAGTTACTTTTAGATGATCAAAATATCTCCCGCGTTACGACGACGGCAAAAGGAAAGCCTAGACGGCTAAATCTTGATCAAAGAATAAAGCTATTTGCTCAGAACTCGAACTTATTAGATTGTCTTGATGGCTTGAGAAATATTGGCAACCTTGCAACTCATGACTTTAACAAAGTTCACCATGAAGATGCTTTAGATGCTTATGATGTTATCCATCATGTATTGCGCGAGGTCTATGACTTGGACGAAATAAAAAGCAAATCCAAAAAATTGAAGGCAAAGAACACTTAGTATTGGACTTAGAAGTTCACCCTTGAAGGGTACCATGCAAATATTCAGTAACAGCAACAGTAGCCGATAACTGTTGCTGGGACAGTGACTGAAAAATTTTGTACTTTGGATTTATACCCAAGACACAACCTTGTGATGTTACTAACTGGGGCAATGGAAATCGCATGTAAGTCAAATGTAAGTCTGACCGACAGAAGCTTGAACTTTCCGGTTAGGATTTGTTAAAATAAGCATTCAAAATGCGATTTGTCAGAACGGATTGATCGAGCTTTTTCTTTTCGGCTTCTCTCTGAATCTGAACCTTGTTGTCGTCTGATAAAACTATCGACTTATAAGTTTCTGGATATGCCCAGGAACATACGTGACAATTTAAACGGCATCCCTGACAAGTAGAACTTTTGATGTTGTTGCATTGTTCGCAAAGAGGTTGCCAGTTTTCAATATCGTTGTTACCGCCTCTTGATCTGGGTATTCGATGGTCTGGACTTAACTTAACATCTGGCACAACCGAGCCGCAATTTGCACAGGTGTAGTCATATAATTCCTGGATTCTCGTCCATTCCTTTTTTGCTAATTTTATTCTTGGTTCTCGCTTTTGGCTTGTCTCTAAACTTTGCAATTGGTATTTAGTGCCCTCTTTGACAATACTAGTGAATCCTTCCTCTCCTTGAAGCTCTCGCATACGTCTAAAAACGTCCTTATACTCAGGCTTGCCGTGAGAGGAGCGGTGATAGTCTACTATTGCTCGAACATCCTTTTCGGACAAAATTGGCCCTGGTATGCCATGACCTTCAGGCCAAAAAGCCCTTAAGATCACTTCATATATCACTTTGTTCGCGGCACTGGGCTGCACGAAGTCAGCGACCGCGTCATCCAGCCACTTCTTTCTCCAACCTTCGGAATAGTTTGGGTCAATGGTAGGCTTCAGAAGTAAACCCTTGCTTGCACGTGACATAGCCATACACTTGTTTGACACCGATTCTCGCTTTCGATACCACAGGTTTATGATTAAAAATCCACACTTACAAACAGAGGAAAAAATGCGTTTCGCATCTTTTTTCGCTGGTGCCGGGGGTATCGACCTTGGGTTTCAACGAGCTGGCTTAAAGCCTGTCTTTCATTGCGAAATAGACCAATACTGTCAGAAAATATTAAAACGGCACTGGCCGGAGGTACCTCTACATGGCGACATCAACACACTCGACCACACCGAAGTCCCGAACTCAGAAATCTGGAGCGCAGGATGGCCCTGTCAAGATGTCAGTCACGCCAATTCGCAAAGAGCAGGTATTGGAGGAGCAAGAAGTGGCTTGTTCTACAAGTTTGCTGAACTTGTTGAAGAATCTAAACCAAAATGGCTTGTCTTGGAAAATGTTATCGGCCTCCTCAGCTCAGACAAAGGGACAGCGTTTGAGGGAGTTATCGACCGCCTCGAAGAAATCGGGTATTTGGGGGTATGGTTTACGTGCAACCTGCTCGACACAGGCCGCCCTCAAAATAGAAAACGAGTTTTCATTATCGCAAGCCATCGATCCGAATCCGCCTATGAGTTCTATTCTAACGGCGGCGAATTGCTTAGGAATTATAAGGAGGGAGAGAAGACACGGGCGAGGAGGAAAGTTAGACCCGCTTTTTCGGAAGAGTCTTTTTCAGACGCTCCGGCTCTGGTTCAGCGTCGGGGAGGCTTTGGATTTACCAAGGCAACAAGTTATTGCCCCACGATACGCGCCCAAACTGGAGGACATCAAGGAGGTCACACTGACAGACCAATATTATGTGGCTCGAAATTTGACGTGGAGCGAATGCGAAATTCTGATGGGATTCCCAGAGGAATGGACGGTCGCAGAGGGCGACTCATTGGTAACGCAGTAGCACCCAACATTGCACAGTTTATCGGTGAAAGAATTTTACAAATAGAGATGTCCAATCGTCTTAAATTGGCTTCTTAAAAGTTCAGAGTTGAAAGGGACTTTATTTTTTATCGGAGCGTGCGGTGAAATTATGAAAACGAAACAGTTGAATTAAGTGGGTGATGGACAAAGCGAGCCAATCGCTATAAAATACTTAGATCAGCAAATAATTAGACTAGCCCGCGTCTACCGTGAGCCTATAGCCTAACAGGCTCTTCCACCGTTTGATCATTCTAATCATTTTTCTGACCAAGATATTCGAATGATGGGATGTTCGAACCGCTCCAACTCTCCAGTGTTTTGCCACAATCTTTGCAGTCGTAGCTATCGTTGTCTCGAAAGATAACACTTGACCATCTAACCCGGTAGAGAGAGCCACATTCACATTGCACTTCTTCCAAGTCTTCTACTCCCTATCCTTAATTGTGTGATAGCTTAGCTGACGTTCTAAATCTACATGACCCATCGGATTTATTTGCAATCTGCGCCTGAGAGCCAATAACTCAAGAGAAATACAACCTGATGGCTGTTGTAAGATTCACTGAGAGTCATTTGCATTTCAAATGACCAATGACACCAAAAAATCAAAAAGACTCACCAGCAAGTCTCTGAGAGTCCTACAGGACACATTTACCGCTCAGCCCCAATCACACTCACAGTCCGAGAACTTCAATCCTGCCAAAGAGGCTTTAAATGCGGCTGAAACTGTGACTGCAACGCACTAAAATTGACTAAAATGCTCACTTTATACCCATGAAATAGGGCTTATTATACCCATGAAATAGGGCTTAAACCATTGAAAGTTAACGAGTTTCTGCGAGTCTAGCTGAACATTAGTGGGTATAACTACCATGAGGCTAGGTTTATATTAAAGTAATATAGTAATATATACTCTACGAAATTAAAGGGAGAAAAAAATTAAAGGACTATTAGTTATACCCACTAATGTTCAGCTGATTTTGCATAGCTCTATGGTAAACCATTGAAACTAATCAGTATTTTTCAACCCTCTTTGGGTACAAAAGTGCGAGTTTTTGAGTCAATATTCTTCCTTTGTTCTCCCTTTTAGGCCTAAAATTTATACCATTATGCAAAAATGCATACCTCAGAACTATCCTAATCGTTAGGTTGAACGATTTATACCCCAATCAACTTTCTAGCAACGCAACTGCTGCGGCTTTATGGTTTTCTGATAGGTGGGCATATCGCAGCGTAGTTGAGTAAGATGCGTGGCCCAATAACGACCTGATCGTATTTAGGTCTACGCCAGCGATTGCAAGTTTTGACGCGAAGTGATGCCTTAAATCATGCCATCGAAAGTTATCAATATCAGCGCGTTTCAATAATGAAACCCAGCCCTTTCTAATGGTATTATAAGGCTTCCCATCAAAGTTAGGGAAAACAAGCCCTTCTGCTACGCATTGCTGCGACTTCCAAGCTAACAACGCATTATACGCCTCCCGATTTAGCGGAATATGACGCTGTTTCTTACTTTTGGACGTCAGTGCGGTAACTGTTAGGCTCTTCCGCGTAAAACCTACATCTTCCCAGCGAAGATTGAACAACTCCCCTCTCCTTATTCCAGTATTGATAGCAAGAAGCACCATAGGCGTTAAATGGTCTACAAATGCCTTGGCTCTTGCCGATGGGCATGTGTGAAAAACAAGCCTTTCAACATCACGGCTTCCAAGTGCTTGCCTTAGTCGCAGTTCCTCTTCCTCTGACAGAAACCGCACCACCACATTGCTTGATGTTCTTATGAGTTTCATTCTTCTGAGCGGATGATCTTCCAAAAACCCCCATTCAACAGCCTTGCTAAGAGACGCACGTAGATAAGCAAAACATCTGTTGGCTGTATGTGGTGAATTGCCACGAGAAACGCGCTCAGTGCGCCATTTTTCGACCATTTGCGGCGTTATAGAGTCCAGGCTGGAAGAATGAAAATCTGAGCAATCATTCATCAATCTACGCCGTGTCTTGGGCGCTGATTTGTGGTTAGCATCCACCCAGGCAAAATAATGTTGTTCTAAAAATTCAACATAGGTCAGTCTCTTTTGTCTTTGAGCCTTGAAGGCGTCGATTGAGCCGACTTTCTGGAATTCAACAATTATCTCTTTAGCGCGATCTCTAGCTTCTTTTACTGTCCAAGCCTCAGTCTCACCAATTTTCAGACGCCCACCTCTTACATACTCGCAATAAAATGTTTTTTTGCCAGCAGCGGACACCCTTACTAGAAATCCCGTGGTCTTGGTGTCTCTCAGGTCGTATGCTTTATCTCGGTTCTGCGCCTTTGCTATTGTGGCGCTGGTAATAGTTACTCTCACTGCACTTTCCTTTACTGAAGTGCATATGAAGTGCAAAAGATTGAAAATATACGCCCGAAGTGCAGATTTTAGACCTATACAACCTAATAACTTCAGTCACTTAGCGGCCTGAGCAACGGATTGAAAATCCGTGTGTCCCTGGTTCAAATCCAGGTTCGGGCACCATTTTCTATATTTATTATCGCTACTTATCGATTTATTCGCCAGTAATTTCATGTTCACGGCCTAGTGATTTGCGCGGCGGACGTGGCAGTCTATAAAGCTCACATGTTAAAGTATCTCACCATCATCCTCGCCTGCCTCATGCTGGCCACACCCGCTTTCGCGGGCGATGGGGCGGAGAAGTCTTTCGTCAAGAAACGCTACTCTATCAAAGGATCAGCCAAGGTGGAAATGGTTGAGGGGCAGAGCCAGTTAGTTTTTTCTGACGATTTTAAAACCAAAAACGGACCGGATTTGAAGGTCTATCTCAGCACCCTCCCCATTGAGGAATTGACGGCAGCGACGGTCAACGAAAGCTCGATCCGTCTCTCCGTGCTGAAATCCAATAAAGGCGCGCAGAGCTATACCATTCCAGCCGACATAGATTTGAGCGAGTATCAGAGCGTTATCATCCACTGCCAAGCCTATACAGTGTTATGGGGCGGATTTGACCTTTAAGAATTAGCGATTATGCGTGAGCCCATGGTTACACGCGCACAACTCGTCTCCCACCGCTTTCGCGGATTCTCCCCGCATGAAAATACGATTGCAGGCTTAATTGCCGCTCTCGATTTTGGTGTGGACCAAGTCGAATTTGATATTCGCGTGGCGAAATGCGGAACGCCGCTCATCTATCACGACGAAGCGGCCAAGACGAAGGACGGGAAACTCAAGCATATTTGCGATGTGATGGCGGAAGGCCGCGCGGCGCTCGGCGGAGCTTTCGCGCATATGCCGACGGCAGAAGCGCTTTTTCAGGCCGCCGCCGCCCATCCCAAAAAAGCCAAGCTCCTCATCGATATGAAAGATGCGGGGTTCGAGGACATGTTAGTCGCCTTGGCGAAAGCGAACGGGCTGACCGACCGCATTATCTGGGTGAGCTGGCTGCCGGAGACGCTCTATGCCGTGCGGGATTTGTTGCCGGAAGCCGAGCTAACGTTGTCCCACTGGTGCAAAAGTCCAAATGCGGGCGTGAGGAAACTCCATCAAGTCTTTGAAGCCAAAGGCGGCAAAATACCCCGCCCCCCTCGCCGCTTGGTCATTGGCGAACGGTCCGGATGGTTCGTCGACGGGCCGTTGGCGGGCGAAATACGGGCGCTAATCCAAAATGTCTGCGTCCCGGCCACAATGGTCACACGCGAGTTGGTCAAGAATTACCAAGCCGACGGAATAAAGGTCTCAGCCTTTTCCTATGTCACCCGAGACGGGTTGGATGCGGCAGAAGCGGAATTAGGACTCGATGATTATTTCATCGACGCGAAAGTCGTGTTCGACAGCCTCGTCTAGTCGTTAGCAGGTTTATACGGATCAGACTCTTCCGGATGACTATGCTGATCTGGGCCGGAGTCTTCCGTTGGAATAGCATATCCGCCCGTTAGCCATTGGCCCAAATCCAAATCGGCGCAGCGTTTTGAACAAAACGGTTTGAACATCTCAATGACGGGCTTTCGCTTGCAATAGGCGCATTTGGTCATCGGTCGGCTTTCACGTCAACGGAAGGACCTTGAACCAGCTTAAACCGCGCGCCGATACGGTCCGTGACCTCGGCCCGCCAATCAAATGGCGCGTCGTTGAGCCAGCTTTCAATCTCCGGCGTGACGATCAATTCCAACTGCGCCCCCGCAGAGACTGCCGCTTCGCGGGTCAAGCGGCGCAGGGCGCGGATGGCTTGCGTGGCGACCGTCGGTTCGCCGTATTTCGTATTCAGCACATCATCCAGCGACAGGTCCGGCTTTGACCGCGTCATCTCAATCACGCCGAAACGAGAGAGGGAGTTGAACTTTGTGACATTGGGGTCGGCTTCGCAAGCAGCCTCAAACGTCTTCTCCAAGGTCTTACGTTGTTTCGGCTGGCGCAGGTTAGGGAAATCGATCACAACCAACCCGCCCAATCCCCGCAGACGTAATTGCGAGGCAATGAGTTTGGCCGCTTCATTGGCTGCAGCCGCTGCGGTATCTGCCCCGCCTTTGTCGACATCAATCGCGAGCAAAGCTTGGGTCTGTTCCATCGTGATGGACCCACCGCCAGGCAATGCCAGCGAGGTTTCGCAAGCCGTATCAACGGCATTAACGGACGCGTCGTCAAAAGTGAGATCAGGGAAACGCGCCAGAAGACGGTCGCGCAGGGTCAGCTTCTTGACCAATCCTGGTTTCGCGTCGCAATCACCGAGATAGCACAGCGTCGCGCCTTTCGGTCCAATTTGGGAGCGCAAGATACTGACCTCTACGGCCTGCCCTTCTGCGAGCTTTGGCATCTCTTTCTGCGCGGCAAAGGGCATGAGCGCGGGTGCGGCGTCCGATCCGATGTCCACCCAAGCGCCGGCGACGGAGGCATCAACTGATGCCACGCGGCCAATATACGTATCGCCCGTGCGCGGCGTGGCCATCCATGGTCGGTCGACGTGAAGCTCGACCATACGCCGACCTTCATAAATCGCCGCACGGCTTTCCCCGATGGCGGTCTCAATGACAGCGCGTCGTTTCATGAGCAGGCCGCCAGTAAGAGGTTGCGGGTTTCATAGACAGGCAGTCCGACGACGCCTGTGTATGATCCGGAAATATGATGAATGAAACCGCCTGCGCGGCCTTGGATGCCGTAACCCCCGGCTTTGCCGTTCCATTCGTCACTATCGAGGTAATCCGTGATTTCTGCCTCACTCAGCCGTTTTAGCTTTAGCCGCGTTTCAGACACGCGGGAGCGCAACAGGCCGTCAGCATCAATCACAGCAACCCCAGTGAAGACGCGGTGTGCGCGGCCGGATAACAACCGCAAACACGCCTCTGCGGATTCACGATCTTCGGTCTTTGGCAAAATACGCCGACCCACGCCGACCACGGTATCAGAGGCCAGAATGACCTCACCCGGATGATCCGCCGCGACTTTCGTCGCTTTTCCACACGCCAAACGTAGCGCATGCGGCTTTGGCAGCTCGCCCTCTATCGGGTCTTCATTGATGTCAGCGGGAATAATCTGCGCCGGAGAGAGCCCAATTTGCGCGAGCAAGTCGCGGCGGCGCGGGCTGGCACTCGCCAGGATGAAAGGCTTCATCCCGGTTCGGTTACTTGAATCGGTACGTGATCCGACCTTTGGTCAAATCATAGGGAGTCATTTCAACGGTGACGTGATCCCCGGCCAAAACGCGAATACGGTTTTTCCGCATACGTCCGGCTGTGTGGGCAATAATCTCGTGATCGTTCACGAGTTTTACACGGAATGTCGCATTCGGGAGGAGTTCGACGACTTCTCCTTCAAATTCCAATAGTTCTTCTTTAGCCAAGTGTAATCCTTTATTCGGCGTCTTCTATGGCCGCTATATAGGTGGATTCAGGCAGTTTAAAAGGGATTTATACCGATTTAACTGAATTCCCGGGCCAATCGCGCGTCGATATTTGAGCGGATGGCGCGGTAATTATTCATCAACGCCCGCACGTCCAAAGAGCCCTCACCCGGATTTGGCACGGCCCAGAGCTCTATCTCGGGATGTCTGTCATCTAAAACGGCTTCCGCGCCTGCCTTTGCGCCTGCCGTGAAAGCGATAATTCGGTCAAAACTCTCGTTTTTGATATCTTCCAAACTGAGTGGGTCATGACCTGACATGTCAATGCCAACTTCCTTCATTATAGAAAGCATAAAATCATTCGGATCATCCGGGGTCAGGCCGCAACTTTTTACATGAACTTTATCGCCTAAACGCTTGCGTAATAGGCCTTCTGCCATAGGTGAACGCACGGAGTTAAGCTGGCAAATAAACAGGACGTTCATTGGATAGTCCGCCGATGCAGGGCGCAAATCAGGGTGAACAGACGGCGCGTCGTATTGAAGTCCATCTCGACCTGATTGCGCAGTGAGTCCGTCAACATCCGCGAGCCTTCATTGTGCAAGCCTCTGCGGCCCATATCGATGGCTTCAATCTGCGCCGATGTCGCCGTTCGGATGGCGTTATGATAGCTTTCGCAAATCATGAAATAGTCTTTGATAACGCGGCGAAACGGGACCAGCGATGTCGTATAAATTCCGCGCGGTGACCCATTTGTGCGGGCAACATCAAAAGCCAAACGGCTCCCGTCTTGAAGGCTCAAATGCAACGTATATGGTCCGCGCTCGCTATCCAGCGGCTTAAACTCGTTCTCCTCCAGCAGGTCAAAAACCGCGACCCGGCGCTCATGCTGCATCTCGATAGAGGCGACAGGCAGGCTGTCCTCGTCAATATGCAGCTCTGCGATATAGTGGTTTTCGCTATCCGTCATGAGCCGGGATACGCTTAGTCGGACGCGGGTCGCCGCGATCGGCCAGTGTCACATCAATGGCTTCTGCGGCGATGCGGATAACGCCGCCGCCAGCTAATTTGAGAAAGAATTGCCCTGCGGGACTGTCATCGACGGTAAACTCCAGGCCAAGTATCACGACGAATGCCTCTGATTTCTCCATCGCAACGCCTTGGCTGCTGACGGACATGACGCCGTCAAAACGAAGGCCGGATTCTATCCGCATGGGCGACTTGGCTTCGTGCATGTAACGGGACAGGCGCAGCGTGAAACTGCGGCCATCGCGGTCAAACCGCGTTTGCCCGATTTGGAAGATTGAATCCTGAACGGCACTCGCAATGACTTCCAGATCGGAGGTATCGGCCGCCAGTAATTTCAACTCAGTCATCTTTTTGCCTCGAAATCCGTGCGCCGCAGCGCTCCAACTTGCCTTCAATGTCTTCAAAGCCTCGGTCAAGGTGATAAACTCGGCTAATATG
>ENA-ORXR01001148-ORXR01001148.1-marine-metagenome-genome-assembly--contig:-NODE-1148-length-29541-cov-12.242126_pt1 | contig 29541 bp, 45 predicted proteins | sample MGYA00237866_ERZ511479 | MGnify/ENA metagenome assembly ERZ511479
TGGCCGAGAGGAGCAAGGACTCCAAGAAGGCGGCCGACTGGAGGATGACCGCCGACGAGATGGCAAAGCTGGTGGAGGCTGCCCGGAACATCCTCACGCGCACCAGCGGTACAGGACAGACGACGCCGATGACGTACGGGCGCGCGGCAAGCCGCAGCGCGGTTGTCGACGGTAACACGACGAAGGACTCGGGTACGAAAGACGGCGCGGGAAAGTCCAAGGCCACCAAGAACCACTCCGATTCGGACAGTGAGGCAATTATTGGTGGTAAACGTGGCGCCCCTAGCTCCTCTTCAAGCTCCGATTGCGATGGTGGTGTGCTGCCTGCCTGTGTCCGTTCTCGTACAGCACGCCGGGCGCCAGCTGTCTCTCCGACGGCGTTGCCGCCCGCTCAGCGGGGAGGAGCGGGCGGTCGGTCGCGCCGGTCCCTCACTGCCGATGAGGACGGGCGGCCGGTGCTGGGTGACGACGGCGCGATTATGGCCATCATTGAGAGCACGCGCTCTTCGGAGAGCGCGCAGGCAGCGCAGACGGACGTTGCCGAGCAGACGTTGGATCTGCAAGCCACTGCTGCGGCACGCGCGGCGGAGACGAACCTCGCTGTCACGACGCGCCAGTACAAGCTGGTCGTCATGCGTGAGGAGCGCGAGAGCCGCGAGGCGGAGAGGCGCGCGCACGCGGCCGAGCAGCGGGCCGCGGCCGCCTTAGTGACGGCACAGAGCTCGGTGTCCCTCGAGAAGCTGAGGGTCCTGAACGAGCTGCTAATTCAGACAAGGGACGCTTCTATCCTGCAACACATTGCGTCGATGCCGGTGACTGGGGAGTTGACTTCGGCGGGTACAGCACCGGGGGTGGGAACCTCGACGGCTGGGGGCGCGGGAAGCGCGGCAGGACCGGGGAGCGCGGTGAGTGGAGGCACTGTGGAGAGGGGTGGGGCCAGCCCGGCGGGTGGGGGCAGCGCGGCGGCGAGCAAGTATGGGGCAGGGCGTGCGCACGTGGGCTCAACCGTCGTCAGCGGGGGGGCTGAGGACTCACCTGTTGAGGCTTGCGGTGGGAAGTAAGTGTCACGTGGGAGCTGATAGAGGGTGGTGTGCGTCTTATTCTGTTCAGCAAGCGTGTGGCCCTCTGTCATTGTTTCGTTTCATGCTTCGAGCCTTGAACAAAGGATGCGGTCGCTGTGTTGCTGGGCATGCATGCGCTCGGGCCTTTGATAGCCGAACGAGGGCTCAAAGCGCAACGGATGCAAAAGACATGCGGTTTGTGATCCCAGTCTCAGTACTTGAACACGCGAGTGGCCTTCATGAAAGCAATTACATCCCGTTTGACTCCCGAACGAGTTGCCTCGGCACTCGGGTGAGACGGTAGTGGCTCCTGGGCCGCGTCCAGGGTCGGAATAGGATCGACACCCCCGTCGTTCACGGAGTTGCAAACATTGTGGAGCACACAGCATGCCAATATCCACCCCAGAGCCGCCAGAAAGTCCTCCTCAGACCCTATAGAAAGACGCCGCTCTTTCAAGCTCGCCCAGAGCCCCTTCACGATGCCAAACGTGTGCTCAGAAGTGACACGAAGGCGAGCGAGTTGCCAGGCAAAGTCCTTCTCAGTCGTGGTTTGCCCGCGCTGTCCGATGTAAGGACCCACCACCCTGTCCGCATAGTGCATTCGCTTGTCTCCAAGCAACATCTCGCGGAGAGAAAACTGCTCACCTGGAAAGCGTGCCCAATCCGCTTGCTGTTGTACCATGGCGTCGGACGCCGAACCAGAAAAACCAAGCGTCACAGCAGTGATATTGCGGTTCTGATCACTCACCACCAGTACATGAATACAATAGCGGTCATGGCGATTCCACCAAGTTCATGGTTGCGATCGCGGCGAGTACGCTAGGGGCACCTGGGAGCCGTCAACTGACCCAATGCACCCCCGAAACCCAAACTTCTCCCATGCGAACATGGCAAGCTCTGCCCTCTTGCTCTCGGATGGCCATACAATGTACCTGTCTGATAGCTTGTTGACCGCCGCTATGAAGCGTTTGGTGCAGCTTCTGACTGACCCTGCAATCACACTAAAGATGATGGCAACAGCGTGCGCACCTGTGTGCAATGGAAAAAAAAAGAAAAAATAAGAAAAAAAATCAAGAATTGAGCGACTGCGTCAGCACTGGCCTTGAATGGCAGACCTCTGCTTCCCCGCTTGTAGTGTTCCGCCTCTCATGCCAACACATCATCAAATGTACTTGCAAAATTGCCATAGTGCCCCAACCGAAAGAGCGCAATCATCTGCGCACGATCCGTCGAGATAGGATTCCCGCCATGCGCTCAAGAATCAACAAGGTTCTCGTCAAGAACGTTGGTCAGTAAATTGTATTTACTACGGCCCATGCGCAGAACACGACGCCACCGGTGCTCTCGCAGTGCATCCAGAACATACATGCCCCACTCCGCGCTCTTCGGGACAAAGCCACGACTCGTGTGCAAGTACCTGTTTGTAATCAAAGTGCGCAGCCTGCTCCTCTCCAGCAACAGCAGCAAAACTGAAAATGGGACATCCTCCTCACTCCGGCCCTCGATGGCGTCAAGATCGCACGTGTCAGACGCCTCCAGGCTGACCAGGAGCGTGAAGATGCGCACCCGCCGAGTCGCTCGGCGTATAGATCGCTGTCGCTGCGAGACGCGCGCCATGGCGGGCGCGTACCGCTGTGCCGGTTGAACAGACACGATGAAGGAGGCGAGAGGGGAGACGACGAGAAATGTGGAGACGACGAGAAATGTGAAACGATTGTGAATGACACGGGACTGTTCTCCATTATGTGTCTGACCACGTGGGGGTTCGGAGCGAATCTTGTCGCGGATGACTTGGAAATCACGTCCATGTCTCTCATAGAAATTTGACCGGCTGACCTGTACTCTCCGCGGTCAGATTCGGGAAAGACTGGCTTACAGCCCCTCAGACCGCCAGGACCCTTCTGGGACCCGGGACCCCTCTGGCTGAGATGAACCCCCCTGTGGTTGGCGCCGGGCGGGCGGAGCCCTGAGAGGCTCGGACTCTGGAGCGTGTGGCGTCGGTTGAAGGGTCGGGCCCCCCTCCCGTCGTGCCACGCCTCAGTGTACCTGACCTCGTCATTCAGTTCATTGAGTGCCTGGGTGCGGCGTGGACGCCCACAGATATCGCAGCTCTGGACTCGAAACGGGTTTTATCTGCCATCTTGGCAAGAACCTGTCCCTCTGCGGTATCCGTGCGACACGCCAACGGGCGTGTCAGCGTATACACTCGGCAGCTCGCGACTTTGCTGAAATCGGAAGTGCGTAGGAGCCTGAGAAAAAACGCTTGGCGGTGGGTATACGCTCCAATCCGGCTGCGACACGCCCACGGGGCAGTGGAAGACTCCCGCCGCGCCCGACTTCCGCGGAGCAGGTCGGGCTGCTGGCATCCATTGGACTGAGCGATGCTAATTTCAATCGGATACGGGTGTTTTTCGGCGGGGCGCTGAACCCGACGGCTAATCTACCCGCTCTGCGGCGGCCGCGAGCATCCCTAATGACACTTCCCGCGATGGAGGTCTCCGTATTGGACACTGGGGCCCATCTGGCTCACATCTCGCTGGCAGTGGAAGGGAGGCTCGCCGACCTGTGGTCTGCGGGGCTGTTCAATGAATGCCCCGCATATGATCCGCAGGGCGTGGCCATCCCTGAGACTCATGATTATGAGATTCCCAGCAATGGGAGACCCTCTTATCTCGATTTCTGCCCTCCAGCCGACATGCGAGATATTCATATTTCTATTGGCTTGAAAATGGGAGGTGACCCATCTTCTGTGAAGGTTGTGATGTGTTTTTTCTCTCTATGAACACCCGAACAGACTTGGAAAAGCCCTCTTAGTGGCAGTCTGCCCAGAGTCCAAGGACAAGTACCAAGAGGTGGCTGCCAATCTGGATCCACATGTGGCACAATTACTACGACTACGCTACACTGGGGTAGTGGTGAGTGGCCATGGACGGGCGGTGCGCGTGATTGTCAACAGCGACTTCCCGGCTATAACCAACACGGTTGGTCATAAAGGGCACAGCGCGTCCACGCCTTGCCCCTGGTGCCTTGGCTTGACCCACACAGGCCCACTCTCTGCTGCATGAGGCATTTGGGACCCTGCAGGACTTTGACTGCAGCCATCCCCCCAGGACGGCGGCGTACTTGCGGGAAATGCAAGAGGCGTATGGGGGCTTGGGATGGACCCCAGCCGAATTCTGCTTGGCACACACATGTCGGTGGAGCAGTCACCGGTCATTGTTGTGCCACCTTCCCAAATCGTGCCCCCCCCACTACATATTACGATTGGTATGACAGCTTGGCTCCTGCGGTTGGGAGTTGAAGCTGTAACCCGAGAGCGCGGGCCCGCGGACGGTCGGCAGATTGCGCACCGACTGGCGGCTATTTTAAGCGTCAACATTGGCGTCGAGCCTGTGCCCTACCACGGGGGCAACTTCATCGGTCGGCACTGCCACACAATCGCTTCTGGGTGCGGTGAGATTGTGGACGCGCTGAGTCCTCTCGTGTCTTGTCCCCGGCTCACCGCCTATGAGCGCGCTTGGGAGCTCTAGCGGGGGGTACTGTCAACTCTCAACCGAGCGGCGCTTATTCCCCCGGCCGAGCAGGCGCGGTTTAAGACTGGTGCACGAGCGTTCGTCAGACTCCTCCAGGGATCATTCCCTTGGATAAACGTTTCGCCAAAGCTCTATATGCTGCTTTCCCACTCTTGGGATTTCATGGGGCTGTGGGGCAGCACGGGGCTGTACGGGGAGCAAGCCATCGAATCATGGCATGGTTTCTATAACCAAAACGTTCCCCGGTTTGCAGCTGAGACGGCTCTGCTGTCCTGCTGAAAGCTGGTGCAGACGATGGTGCTGAGCGGCGTGCCGTCGGAGGTCCTGCGGCGGGCGAAGGCCCCAATTCGCAGGCGCAAGGCGGCGCCCCGAGGCGTGCTGCCGCCTGGGGACAGACGATTGCGGCAGAGCAAGACATGGCGGAGAGAGTGCCTCGCGACGCTGCAAAAGAGGATAGATAACAGGGCCAAAAGGGCCAAAGACCAGTCTGAGGAGGACAATGGCGTGATACGCTAAGAAATAGATTTTTTGTTGCTACGGGTGGCCTTTCTCACAGGTGGACCGTTGGGTGTGATCTTGGGGCCGGGGCTTCCACCAGGCGGGCTTGTTGGACGTCCGATGTCCTGCGAGCCCAAGGCGAATCAACAGCCGGGTTCTCCACTGTGAATGGAATGAAGCTGGTGTCACATGCTGATTGGTCCACGGGCTCTTCACTCTGAAAAGTTGTCAGCGTGGAAGCCGTAAGTGTGTGATGCTTGAGCTCTACCGACAGCTTTCGCGATGGCCAAAGAAAGCTATAATTGTTGAAGCGAGCCAATGAGGCGACAGCCTGGGCCCGTAAAGCCAGAAGAGCCGCTCGAGGCGGTCGTAACTAGGCGTGCGGCCGACCGCGATCGGCCCACTCTGCGTGATGCGGCTTCGCAGTGATTGCGGCTGTAGAGACAGCCGCCCCCCGACTAGCCGATGCGGGGCGTGCTTAAATCGCCGCGCGCGCACGCGCGGACAGAGTCGGCAGACCAACCTTCCCAGGCGCCCCCCCCCGTCACGCACGGGGCACTGGGCGCACACAAAGCGCCGGCGGGTAACGGCCCGCCAGGCACAACCGCCACTGCGCCACCCCACCCCCACTCAAGGCCCAGAAACGCACATAGTTGTCGGCAGGAAGCAGTCGGTCCGTATAGTTGTCGCAAGCAAGCAACCACAGCCCTTCCGGCGCGGTTCCCCCCCCCGCCACACACCCTCACGTTCCCGCCCTGCCCACCGTCGCGCCCACCGTCGCGCCCATCTTCGCGCCCACGGTCGTCCCCGCAGTTCCGTGCCACATTCGCGGCGGCGCCGGCCACGACCATGCTGCCACCGGCCGCGCGGCAGACCACGTTCCGACAGAGGCTCCATGGAGTTTCTTGAAGCGGCCCGGGCCGGAGCATACGGACCAAACCAAAACGTATTTGCCGTCGAGAAACATCACCTGAACAAAACGCCGATTTTCCTGCGCACGCACATTGATGGCGTCGCCTCCATTTATCACTGCACCGACGGTGAGACGGCGAAGAGCGCTACAGACAGTCTCAGTGACCGACTTGGGGGCGAAATCCTCGCCGAGCCGTCCTTGTCTGTTGGCACGGGCGCCAAGGTGCGGAAACGAGCTAGCCACGGGACGTGGATCAGCAACGTGTCGTTTTATGGAAAGGTTGAGCAAGCCCGCACGAGCAGTCGTACTTGCGCCGCCCGTTTCGTTTGCATAAATAATCCCGTCTACCTCCGGAACGCCCCTTAGGCCGTGCCGACCAACGATGCCGACGACGGGATTGTCACCACAGCCATCGCCAAAGCCGAGCTGGTGCGGTCCCCGGCGTACGGCGCCAAGCAGGAGAAGTTAAGATGTTCCCGAAGACAGGCTGCGATGCCGTGTCCCCACGTCCGCCAAGAATACTGCGCGCTCGGCGTGACTGTACAAAAATCGTGTGCGGGGCTGATGCGGCTGCTCCCCCTGCATACTGGCCTATGGTTTGTGGGCTGCACGGCATGCAACATCGAGCACGGCTACAGACTTGTGCCGGTGCCTCCGTCTGTCAACAGGAAGATGCTGCAAGACCTGTTTGACGACCCTCACAAAGCAGAAGACCGCACTGAGCAGCCAGCGAGCTTCCCGTACATGAATTAGCGCTGGGCGCGCCACCACACATTCCCGCTCGAGCTCCAGCTTAGCTTCCGCCTCTTGCCCACAAGGACGACCCCTGAAGGCTCATTGCCTGTGCGCCTGACCATCTAATCGTTTAACCGGCCCGCCCTCGCTGGCTATGCTTTCTTTATTCTGTCCAGAGAGCACACCCACGCCCTCGGTATCCGATCCATGCCACAGGGCCACCTGAGAAGCTGTACACAAAGCAACATTTGGCCACCATCCGCTACGTGTGGTCAGACCATCGACCCGCGAACAATCCGCTCTGGGAGGACCGGGTTGTGGTCATGACCCGCCTGGCTGACTTCGCTGAGGAGCCCCAGTACATCCGCAAGGTGTTCTTTGGCGCCCGCTCCCACGACCATCCGGACTGCCCTTCCAGCTAAGCCACGTTCTACTGGTACATCAAGATGGAATGGAAAAGCCTGTAGAGCTCCTTTTTGTGCGTACATGAGCTTAAAATACTTCACCCCTATCGGGGATGCTCCGGAAAGGAAAAAACTCTCACTCGCGTTTGTTCTCAGTATCCATCGGGTCAACTCGCTGGCACCACATTGAATCTGTTTTCGAGGCCGCGACCCTGGGGGAGAGAGCTGACCTATACCGAGAGCTGTTTGAGGACTTTGCACGAGAGTGCGGCTTGCACGGGCAGGTGATGACATTCGTACGGACCGCAGTGACTGAGAGAACCGTCGGGGGAGTGCGCTCGCTGGAGATGGTGTCGCTGACTGTTGACTTTGGTGCCGCGCAGGCGCACGGTGCGGCTGCTGCGCTCGCCAAGAAGGCCGGCCTCGCTAACTCTTTTGACGCCGCGCGCGCCTTCCTACTTGGCTTCTCGGTGCAATACCGACTGAACTTGCAGCGGCTTCTGCTGGACAGCGACAGTGCCGACAAGGACCAATGGAAGCACCGGCTCTCCGCCCCCCCGCCGTCGCTACGCTGGCTGATCCCAACCGGCTGCTCCATGACCTCCAAGATCACCAACACAAGAAAATTGTGAGACTGGGCCACCTAGGCGTCGCAGGACGTTATCCGCCACATGCTGTTCCTACTTGTTCGCAGCCGCATACACGCGGACCTGCTCTTTTCCTTGCACGCCAATATGAACTCGCAAAAGAGCCGCCTCAACACCAACGCGGCACACGCTTCGCCTGGCTAGATGCTTCGAGTCATCGGCCATCACGAGCGCATGAACTGTAAAGCCCTGGAGGAGTATTATGCACGCAGCAGCAGGGGCAGCGAGAAGCACCGCCCCCTCAACACCGATCGATGCTACGTACACCTAGCCCAACGCGCCACAAATCCCGCGCCAAGACCCACCTCTAGCAAGGAGCCTCCGACGCCTCCATGACGCCCTGTGCCCACGAGCCGGATGACGGGCACGAGCCGACCAAGCTGACACTTACCCATACGCAGACCACTACCCTGACCACCACTCCGACCGCGACGCAGTTGAAGTTCGCGATGCCTTCCCGCGCGCCGCACGGCGGCGGGGAGCACCGACCGGGCACGTAAAATCCGACGAAGCCTGCGATTCCGAGGCTTACGCCTCCGTCAGCGTCGTCGCTGTTCCCCCCCGCCAAGCGCGCGTGGTCAAGCGCCGTCCCGACCGACAACGACGCCACGCGGCCCTCCTCCCAGCTGTGGCCGCCGAGAACCCCCTCCCCACCGACTTCCGCCGCCCGGTAGCGGCCGTCGAGCGCCAGACGGCGGTTGCGGAACCGCAGCTGTGCGTGGCGGCGTGGCAGCAAGAACTCATCAATGCGTTTCTCGCTGGTCACCAGCCGCACATGCTAACGGGCACGGGCACGTTGTAGTCGCATGCAGAGAGCAGCCCAGAGCACCGTGAAGTCGCTGAAAAGCAGTCGACCCACTCAGCCTGAGGTGTTTAAGCTCTTTTTCTTTTCTCAGCTTCTGCCTGCTCATTTGTTTCTATCTCTGTTGTTTGATTCCTGCCTCGAGGCACACGCGTGGACAAAAGCATACGTATGACACAACAACATTGAATGTCACGAAACCAGGCGGTCGCAAGGTTGACCAAGCTTTCCGCCTTCCCCCCCGTCAGCACCTTCGAGCCCCTACCCATGCAACCCCACGTTCCCCACCCCCTGATGGAAGAAAAATGCTTCTCGCAAACACACCGTGCCGCCCGACCAGACGCCCCGTCAGCCCAACACGACCCATTCAGCAAAACCACCCGCCCGCCACACGCTGGGAACCACCCAATCCGGCTTGCGGTCACATGCCCGTCCGCGCTGCGTCACGAATCTCGTGCAAAGCAAGATACCGCACGAGATCCCAGTATCTCACGAACGATCGACATCATTTGGCAATTGAATGTTCTTAATATTACGAACGGTGCACGCAGGATAAGGATTGTCAAGGATCCCGCACCCAATCCCGTTGAATCCTAACCTGCACATCCCGCGCGAGAAATATACCTATGGCAGTACCCGGGTGGCGGGGGGGCTCGAGTGGACTTCAGCCTCTGCGGCCCATCCGCTGCGCGTGGCGAGCATCCGCTGCAACAAGCCACGCCTAGTTAAGCATGTTCTTCTGGGTCTGAGCTTTACACGGGCCAGATGAAAGCCAAACAGCAACGTGCTAATATTTCAGTGGTTGAGAGCGAGTGGGGGCGCGTCCCAATTTTCTGGGACTCATCCCAATTATACAGGCCTTCACGGCTGCTCTGTGCGAGGAGTAGCTCTATGAGAGGGGTAGCTCTGTGAGCGGGGTAGCTGAAAATACAGGACGATCCGCGGATGGCGTGCCCTGATCTGGGGCGGATCATATCTTGCCCGCGCTGTGCTGCGCCTGTCGCTTGCAGGCGCTTTCACAGGTGGCCTCGCAGTCGCTGTGCAGTGGCCGTCTGACTTCTGTGGGGCTTAACATGGTGGATGACGGTGACAACGGGACGTAAGCTTAGTCTATGTGCGCCCGCTCAAGATGCCAATTGAGGGGGGGGGCGCGGGGAAAGCAGGTGATAAGGGATACACAGCAGCACGCTGCTGATACGATGAGAGAAAAAAATCTCACGTCCCATTCCCTACCCTCCCTCCATTCGCGGTTTGGCTCCACTGGTCACCCAGTGGCATTCCCCATTGTGATTTTTTCTCTCATGAAATTAACAGGGCAACGACAGCAGATGTCGCCCAGACGTTTCACTGCAGGGTGTCAGCGTACCAATGCGTCTACTGCAGTCGCCTGCTGCTCAAGCCAACTGCGGGGATGGCCATATGGCAGGAGTGGGCCTGCACACTCCCCCCTGGCTCGCCACCAGCCGTCGTGGCTCTTCTTCCAGTCGTGCCGAGGAAGCAGGGAGAGGCTGCTTTGGGGAGGGACACGTCAGGGACCCCCCGGGAACTATGCAATACTTGCTGCGCTCGGCAAAAACGAGTGGCTCGACGAAAGACAGCGCTCCCCGCCTCTCTAAGTCCCCGGCCTACTGCTCCCTCTACTCCCTCTGTAGCGGGAGGGTGTGCGGGCACGTCGGCACCGGCTCACCCCGCGCTTCCCCCCCCACCCCCTTCAAGGGACGCTTCAACCGAGGTCAGCGTCGTGCCGACGGAGACTATCTTCGGAAGCGTGGCGTGTGATGATTTTGCAGCCTCGGCACTGGCGGCTCAATTTTCAGGCGAGAAGGCAGCGGGTGCTCAGCTCTCTGTACTGCGTGAGCGTGGAATCGCCATCACTTCCAGTCCCACGGAGTCTGCGGCAGCACCTGAGTAGCCTGTGGCGGACTGACGCTGCAGACAGGCGTCGTCCCCGGGTCTGGAAGACCTCGGTTGTATGCCGACGCTGGGGACAGAGCCTCCTCGAAATTCCTAGTTGCCGCCAGGTCCTTGACAGCCTTCTCGCTGGGAATTTCGACGGGGTGCAATACGAGCCCGTGCTGGAGGCAATTGCCAACGCATTTTTCTTGCGCGGCGAGCGCCCCGAGATCCGGATGAAGCACAAGAACGGGCAGGTGCGCGTATACGCGCTGCAGCTGTCTACAAGAAAGGAGCTGGTCAACATGAGTCAGGCCAACAAGCGTCGTGTCGCCGCGCGTGGACAGCAGGTGGAAAGCAGCGATTATGAGGCAACGCCACGCCCTGGCTGGAAACGGCCGTCAGGAAATCCTCTGCGTCTGACTATAGCCCAGCAGGTGGGCCTTGCGGCGGCTCTTTCAGTGCGCCACACTGGCTTCAACCGCTGACACTTGGAGCGGGGCGGGGGGCGCAGCGGCCTGGCCAGTCTACCGGCCCCACTCGACGCTCTACGAGAGCTTTCCCTGTTACCAGGGAAGCATGTTGTAGTGACGCAATCGGGCGTACACCTCGCGTCACTTGCAGCAGCAATCCAGGCGCGAGTGTCGGACTTGTGCAACCGGGACTAATTTGTTGAGCGGCTAGTGCGTGGCTTCCGGCTTGCGCCTGCTGGGCCCGCACAGCCTCCTCCTTTGGTGCATTTCACGGGCTCCCTACCCTCCTCACAGCTGGATGTTCAAGTCAACATTACTACGGATGAGGGTGGCGACCCGGGGACTGTGAAAATCATAGCCATGGTCATCAACCAGGCGCACCCGAACAGCCCTGCACATACCATTTTGTTGGCTGCTTGCCCGTTCCGAAAAGACAAGTACGACGAACTCGCCGCGATACTGGACAACCACCCTCCCCCAATCGACTTCCTGCTTCGTGACGGGATCCGGGTGCGTGGAGTGACGAGACCAGTCCCCTGATCTTGGGCTGTGACTACGCTGCACAGTGCAACGTCGTCGGCCATAAGGGAGAATCTGCAACCAACCCTGCGTACACTTCCTGAGTACGCGGTCCTCGAGGGAGAACCGGAGCGTCCTGGACGCGGCGTATGGCATCCTACAAGATATAGTCGTCGGCCGGACCTTGGGAGAGGCGACACACTTCTCTTTTCCCATGGCCCCTGAGAGCGCTGTTTCCTTCGTTGGCCATCCTGGCACCTCCAGGTATGACTGCTCTGTGGAGCGGCGTCCGCTACTTGCCGTCCATCCGTTGGGAATTGTACCAGTTCCACTCCACACAACGCAAGGAGTTAAGTATCGGTGTTTGCGACTACCAATTGAGATGGTCATGGTGCATCGGAGTGCAACTGATGGGTCTCATGCCTGAAGGCAGGCGGGCGCCGAATTCGTACAGGAGCTGGTACAACTGCGACACGAAAAGGTGCGCGAACGTCACACCGCCTTCCACGGTGGTCTCTTCATCGGCCGAGACTGTCATACAATTGGCGACAACAGCAAAGTCGTGTGCGCCGCTCTGAAGCGCAAGGTGTCGCCGGCCCACATCGATGAGTACGAGCGTGCCTGTTCCATTTGGAACAGAGTACGAAGGACTCTCAACCGTGCGGCAATTATTCCTACCGAAGAGGGTGCTCGTTCTACTTCCGACACCGTGGCGATGGTGACACTGTTGAAAAGCGGTTTTCCGTGACTTTCCATCTCGCCTCAGTTGCTTATCCTGATGTTCCCCGTCGCTGAATTCTTGGAGTGCTTTGGTAGCATTGGATTGTACGGAGAGCAGGGTCTAGAGGCGTGGCATGGTCGCTATGGCCAGAACGCTGTCAAGTACCCTGGGGTTACCAAGCTGGAGCGGTCGGCCGCCTTTATGAGGGCCATGGCGCTGGAACGGGAGGCAAGGGCCGACGTCCTGGCGCTCCACTAGCTAAAGATAAGACCCAGAAAGATTGGATGTCGCACAGCAACCACGGTTGGTGACAAGCGGCGACGAGACAGCACGACGCAGCAGCCAGTTTGCCATGCTGAGACACTTACGGCTTTCAAGAAGCGCAAGCAGTGGGCCACATCTGATGTCCGTGAGTCGGCCACAATCATTGGAGCGTACATAGAGAGCACGAGAGCGACAACTGCGTGACGGTAAATCATTTGTGCGCCCTGCCTGGCGGGAGCGCATCTCATATGCTCGACGAAGACAAACCGGCCACTGGCACTGCGCGCTATGAGCGAGGAACCAGTCCACTCCACATGTCATGATGCACACCACCCAAGCCCCCACATGTGCCAGAACGAACTCGCACCCACACACTAGTATGCAACAAAGAAAGTAGATCTGGACGCTGCGGACGCACTGGTGGCCATGAGCAATCGTGTGCCGCTGTTACATAGAAACGATGACTGGCTGCTTTTGTGCAAAGTGGGAATTACCATTTAACAGTTTCTCAGCGTCTCTTTCAAAGAGACCTACCAAACGCGCCAATTAACATTCCAAACGCATCTCTGGAACCGAAGATATGTCCGATTTTCACCTACTCACTGGAAGCGTCCGGCTACAAGTGCACTGCTGGTGGGTGAGCACGCTTCAGCTCGCTTACTGGGAAGCTTTCCCTGTGCGATTGAGGGTGATCTGGAATTTTGGCAGCCTTTGTTTGCAGTCGAGAAGGTTTGTTGAGCCTTTTTGGTTCTCCGACGGCGGAGCGCTCGCGCAGTGGCATGTTTTTGTGATGCTTGTAGTCATGTGTGCCTTTTAGTTCTCGTTGTCGACTCGGAGGTTTTGCAGGTCAGGAGGTGTCCGTACTTGGCAAACTGTGAATACTGCCAATGCAAGCGCAGCATCTTAGTCGTTACTCAGCCCACTTACTTCCAGCTTGCACGACAGAGTCCATTGGGGAACATTTGCGTGGTCCGCGAGGCACTCACTTCCCGCCTGTTTGCGCGCAACAGAATCGAAACCGCTATATCCGCACCGGCCCCTGATTGCCAACCTGAGCAGGCAAGCCCTTACACGATGAAGGTCAGCATGCGACAAGTGTGCCTTATATGGAGGACAGAAGTGATTGCTGACAACGGCGAGGCGGACCAATGAGCTGTCACATTTGAAGCAGGGGCCAACCGTGACCGACGTTTCTCTTGAAAGCCCATAAAAGCAGGTACACTGCCTCTTAAATAGGCGTGACAACTGCACGACGGCACTCGTGCATTTGTGGGGCTCGCAATGACATGCACGAAGGCACTCGTGCATGTCATTGCGAGCCTCACAAATGCAGATACCAGCGGGAATTCGTTGCCGTTCTTCCTGCAACCACTGTCACCTGCCGTATCCCCGAAAACTGGTCATCTTCAACTTCCGTGTCATCGTTGTCCACTATCAAGCGATGTTGTGCTGCACGCAGTGCCTTCGGTTGTCACGGGGGTCTGGGCCGAGCACGGGGAGCAGGCAGACGAATGAGGAGGAGTTGATTTGGCATCACATGATGTGCCTGCTCACAGTCGTTCACGGGAACCCGTGCCCAATGCACGCAAGCGAGTGCTTTAGTGATAAGTTGACCTTCCATCTTCTGCCGTGCTGCTCGACGTGCGATGGCTTTCCCTATGTTAGACTGATCTGTGCCTGCCACGTTTTCGCATCTTCCTCGCATATATTCACTCGCCACCCCCCATCATCCACCTCTCCAACGTCACTTCCAGTCGAACTCATCCCCCCTGCCTGAACCGGGCCCTTATGCTGCAGCTTGTCAGTAACAGGGGTGATGAGAAATATGGCCACGCCGCCTTCAACAATGTTTGAGCTCATCATGTACACTGAAACTTTCCGAGGGAAACCTCTGGTAAATGTTTTAGCCAGCGTATGACACGCCTAGTCAATCCGGCTCTTCTGGGTCTGGGAATGAGAGTGACCCATTGAAAGCGGGGATTCAACGAGCAGCAATATGAGAGGTCACAAATCATTTGGGTCGCGACGCAAGTGCGACCCCGCCAAACCAGCATCTCTGACGAAGGTTCGACAATGCTGGATTTAGATCCGAATCGCTAGTCGCTCGTCAAAGCAATGGCTTGCATCACACTTCCCAAATCGCGCCATCTGCTGGTACCACCGGCCTCCTCGCACCTCTCCCCGGCAACAGTGGGCCATCGGAGGTTCGCAAAGTGGTCGACACGAGTGATTCAAGCTTTTAAGTCATGAATCTGAATCTTGTTGTGGGAGGTGAGTGTTGTGCACAGAGTTAATACACGCCTCTCTGGCACCCGATCAATGCGCCATCTGTCTCATCTGTGCTGCGGACACATGTGGCTGATGGTTGCTTGCGCTCCCTCATGCTCCAAGGGCTTCTGTGGCCTCGATGCTGTCCTCCCGCTCCACATTTCGTTCAGGACTACCGCAGTAGACGTCGCCTCCGAGTTTGAAGAGTCTCTAAGGGCTCACAACTGCGTCGATTGTGGCTCTCTTTTCCTTAAAGAGACCACCGGCATGGCACTAGCTGGCGATGGAAGCCCGATCGTGATCATCCAGACTTCCCACAAGCGGTCCTGTGCCAAGGAGGGGGCTCACTTGGCGAAAACGACGAGAGACAAGCGGTCACATGAAAACAAGCCATTGGTGCCCGTCTGCTGCCAGACCCCGAAGAAGGCCACGCACGAAAGGGTGTGGTGGGCGCGTCATATATTTTCCATGGCGGCTGAGACGGTGTTCATGTACGAGGGACGCTTCTGAGAGCACTCCCGACGACCAAGTGCCATTGTCTTTCCGTGTTTGTTCATGGTAGCTTCATTGGGGAAGATGTCGAGCAGCTTGAATGGCTGAGGTCCGTTAATAACGGGTGGACCGCTGCCGATTACCTGACGCACAGGTCCCGGAAGCGGACCCCCCGACCCCCTCCTCAAGTCCTCACTGGTGCGGTTGACCTGTTCCGCGTTGCGATTCTGAAGAAAAGAGACGGGCCGTCCGCGCGATATGAGGACTAGCCGAAAAACGTTCTGAAGTGACCAATGGATGAATGGATTTGGACAGGGAAGCCAACCGGACGTCGCCGCTTCTGTAGAGACCCAGAAGAGCCGGTACACTGCGTCTTGAATAGGCGGGGTGCGTACGTGCAGAGTTACAACAGTCTCACTCATTTCCAGGAGAAGGAGCCGCTTGCTTGATGGCGGTTGGTGGCCAGAACCAGGCGACGTAGTCGACGAGCAGCCACTGATCCCAGCATCTGAGGGGCCGAGAACCGGCGTGGAAAGTGCCACCGCGCGCCACGCCGCGCGGATCCTGGTTCTGCGGGCGGGGCGCAGTGCACAGAGCCTTGCGGCCGCTACCGAAATTTCTACGTCTAACACAACGCAGACACAGGCAAACGCCGCTGGGACGCGCGCTGGTGGCCAGCCGGCTGTGGCGGCCGCCGAATGAGTTTCGCACCGGCATGAGTGGGGCACGGATGACGCACTAAAGTGCGCTTCCGTGCCTTCTGCTAACAGTGAACGTTCTGTGGATATGTCGGCCGGGGCGCCCCAACAGGGCACTTGAGGATTCTCGTCCGACCGGCCAGCAGCCCCAGATTCTCAAATGCCCAGAGATCGGTGCGCGCGCGCACGAGCTCCGCCGTCCATGACCCTCGGCTCCGCCATGGTGTGGCCTCCAATCTGCAGGACGCTTCGGGATCGCCAAGGCGGCATGGGAGGCAGTTGAACCATCAACAGTCGCCCATCGCTAGGTGGAGTCAACAAATTCTCCACACGCACTTGAGATGGACATCTCTGCTTTGCATGGGGAGTAGGACACATCTTCTCGCTAGCTGGATTCTGATGCTAGTTCAATGGTGCTGCTAATTCCGGGTTGTCGCTTTGGTGAGCAAGCCTTTTGGGGACGACCCAGAGTCTATGACGGAGTGGGCGATGCAGAGCTGGTTGACTGAGGCAGACGAAGAGAAGCGAAGGGCTGCTACGGGGGACAGAACAGTTCTTGAGCGGATGGGGGGGGACGATGCCGCAGACGGAGACGGAATTGAGCATCTCTTGGGATGCGGCGGAAAATGATCCTTTGAAGTGCTTCTTTCCTCAATTTTACTCTTCATTTGCGCTCGGTATCGGAAGGAGATGAACACTCCCCCCAAGATGCACTTTTTTGGCCGCTGTGAGGCAGATTCAAGTATGCGAGCGGATACCAGGGGGAGAGAAATGAAACGGCGCCGAAATTGGGGTGGGCAATCCGCAGCACGGTCTTGGCGCGTTCTTCACCGGCGTCCTTTTGGGAGGCGAAGTTTTCTCCATGCCCTTCTGTTGAGACTCAGATGCGTGAGCGCGGTCTCGAGGTGACACACCTCGCGCGTCCAGGCCTCATCAATTCCACATTATGCCTTTGAGCGCTTCCTCAGGCGATCGACGTGTGTCAAACAGTTGGGCCTGCCTCAGATTATGCGACCGAGCGTGCACAGGCGGCTGTGATCATCCCGAACATCAGTCGAAATGGGAACGATCGGAAATGAATTGAGCGAGCCGCGACTGCCCAATCCACGGAACTGCATAGCTGGAACAGGGACTGAAAAGTGCCCAAGGGTGCCGCGTAACCGAATATTTCCTGCGTTCTCTCTTTGCACGCGAAACGGCAGCGTCACCTCTACTATCCGGCAACGACCACGTTGCTGTCGTAATTGTGGCCCAATATCGTCTTTTTCCCACTCAATCGATCCACCTTGGGGGAGGAGGTGCATGATCATCGCAAACTCGGCGTCCCACGTCTTCCAGCTACGAGGTCTGACGGAATCCGCTTCCAGGATTATCCCATGCACGACGTGGCAAGCTACGCCAAGGCGTTAGGCGATCATGTTTTCGGCGTACGTCTTGTTGAAACGCGTACGCGCGTCCGCGCACGTTCTTTCCCGTCGTGTACGTGCATGAGAGTACGTACTTTCGCAATAAAAACGCGCATGCGGGTACGCATCTTTTCAAAGACATTCTTGTGGCCAACGGTGTCAGTTGCTGGACTAATGAGGCACCCAGGGAGAATGACTGGCCTAATCCATCACAGCTTAGAAAGGTCACTCGCCCGGTAAATTTAAGGATGGCGCCGAGGCATTCTTCATCTACGCGGCTGCCTGAGAGCTTGGCGCGAGATGACCCGCGCCGCACACAGAGAACTGACTGTGGCAGTCTGGGTCTGTCTCTCGAAACCGACAGCGCCGCACTGCGTGAGGGTGGCGACGTCAGAGCGCGTACCCCGGTTTCCTGCACCGTGTCTACTTCGGGAGGCAGGGGTGAGACGGGTGCACGTGGGGTCGGCGCCGAGTTCGATCGTGCGCCGCAGGAAGCACCGGGGGCATACCCTCGCTCTCGTTTTGAACATGCCACTAGGTTCGGAACTAGCCTCACCGGGTGGAACATCAAAAGAACGTATTTCCGTCACGCCCCGCCGGCACCTCCTTCAGGTCCCGCTGCTCGGCTAGCCTGCCGCCTCAAGGAGCGGCCGCGCTGCGCGTGCACCTATGGCCTATGAAATGGCCGCGAATCTGCGCCTGCCCGACCTGCAAGTACCTCTGGTCAGCGCCACGAGCCGCGTGATTGCCACCCCCACTTCCATTTTCGATACCGATCACGGTAATGGAAACGGCCGCGGCAGGTAGGTCCCCGTCCATTTCAAACTTTCCGTGTCCCACGCCCAGTTAAGGGCGGACATTAGGATCCAAACACGCTTCGTCATTACAGTGCATGCAGTGTACACGTAAACACTCTTATGGCTATTCCAGAAATGTTGTACCGCCTGTGCATCGACGGCGATGTGCGCGTACAACCCCCTCCCACACACCCTCTGCGCCTCTACGTACAGCAGACAACAGCTTGAGTGGTTGTTGTGGTGTCCTCTTCGTTGATCATCTGACCTGTGTTGGTCTTTTTGGGTCTGGGCGGCGCACTGGCATGGCGTCGTTGTCCGCCCTGACCGTCCCTCCGCCTTTTCCGCTGTGGTACGTACACGGTTGCCAAAAAAACAAGTAGAAAGCAGACTGCTGTGTTTCTGTTTTTTACACCACGTGATAGAGTGGCTCGTGTAAAACAGTGTAGCCCGGTTTGCCGCTCGATCCTGACTGCAGTTTTTTTGCATTGCTCGCTGCTCTCTTGTGCAATTTTCATGGTACCTTGCTTCTGGCGTTGTACAGCGATGCTGCTTCCTCCTCCCTCCGCACCCTCGAAATTCCGCCGTCCAAATGTTGCTACAGACGTTTGAAGGAGTGGCCGTCCACGGAGCCATGCACGTCCGTGCAGACCGGGCCATGTGCTGCGTGAGGGGTGTTCCCGCTGGGTGGGGCAGTCGATCACTCGTGCTCCGGATCAGACGGATCTCGCGGACGTGATCCCGACGCCCTCACCTGGTTTGAAAGCGGGTGCATCGTTTCGGACGCCAGTTTGGCGCATTTCTGGCAATACGTGCGGACGACAGTCGCCCGAGACTCGATGGAGCCTCCTGGCGTGGAACAGCTCAGCGAAGATGTGACACGGCTTTTGAAAGTTCACTCTCACCCTCACACGTACGCAGAAAATTGGAATAAAGCTGACAAACACCCTTCCAACCAATGAATGGTCGAGAATCCCAATGTCCGCATGGATGGAGCCTTAACTGGGCGTGCACCGCCGATCTCGCCATGGGCGTCGCGCTCCGTGGAATACATCGACCAAGTTAGCACCGCTCATAAGATGAACAATTACTTTCAAGTTGATCATTAAATTTGGCGAGCAAACAAATGCGCAACGTGGCTGTGTTTCTGTATGGCCAGGTGCTCCTTTGATGCGTTCGTCTCATCTTCCCAGTAGCCCCCGTGGGCGACTTCGTGGCGACACACGCTGTGTGGGTGTCGCCACGAAGTCGCCAAGAAGTATCCACCAAACGCTGGCGGGCGAAACCGCCGACGAAGGTTGACAATGCCGAATCTGTCGATTCACAGTCCACCCACTCCCCCAAACAGAGCACACGGGACACAGCCCGCCCCCGCCAGCGTACCGGCACACATTTCAAGGCGTGCACACTCCTCAGCCCCCCCCAACCAGCCAGACAGTCTCGCCCGCGAGGCATGGGCTTACCTTCCCCCAAAGCCAACCGCCCGGCGAATGGGAAAGCGCACGCAGACCGCCCGGATACTCCCCCCACCCCCCCCCATCCACCGTCAAACGCAAGACGGAAGGATAGAGGGGGCCCCCCATGCCCCAGTCAAACGAAAGAGAGGGAGAGGGACGGGAGGGCCCGAACAATCGCCGTCACCCGCCGAGCGTAAGGTGAGGAGGGCGACCGCCAGGCCCCCGTCGACATACGCAAGGCGACAAGGGGACGTCAGGGAAAGACGGCTGGCGGCCTTGAAGGGCCGCCGCAGCGGCACACAGCATCTCAGCCACCGGCAGCAACAGGCAACAGCGCCACCATAGGGAGGAGCTGAGCTCCGCACGGAGAGCGTCCATGAAAACTCACCCGTCGAAGACAAGAAAGAGAGGGGAAATGGGGTGACGCGGGAACGGTGCAGGAGTCACCGACAGAACGTGGTTCCCGAATGTGGAAAAATCAGCGACCGGAAGCGCAGACACGAAAGCGGGCGACGTAGCCCACCGCCAAGCACGCACACCCAACCCGGGCGGGGTGCCTTTACGATTTCTATTGTGAAGAGCAGGAGGCCGCTGCCAGCTAGCCGGTGCCGGCGGCCCCTCTTATCTATCCTGCGCGGCCACCCCCCCGGCCCCCACCCGCCCTCCACGCGTCCCCACAGGTGCGGGAGGGGGTCCCAGACGGGTGCCCACGCGGCCTCCACAAGGGCGCACGCGTCTGCACGCCCGGGGGCGAACAACGAAGCGAAGGCCCGCCGCTCTAACAGCGGCCAGGGCCTTCGGACGCCCCTACGTAGGCGCCGGGTCAAACATCAAGAAGAAAGCGGGTCCTACCAGTGATGGTTGCCACGCAATAACACGTCACAATCGAGACGTGGCGCCACCCGGTCCATCAACGATGGCGCCCATTCAGCCAATCAGACGACGCGAGTGGCCCCAACCCACCACCGCGATACGTCAGTGGCCACCGCCAAGACCCCCCCATCACGCCGTGCGCGAGGTTGACACCCAGGCTATCAGTGCCGAATCTGTCGATTAACACCCGCATGCAAGAGGCGAAACGATGTGCGTGCATCGTCTGGAGGCCTCTGTGGACAAAGTCGGGGGATCACGAAAGACTGGAAAACGCGAAAGCAGAAGCGGTGACGCAGCCCTCCCACAAGCAACACCCCGACCAGGGGTGGTGCTCATAGAAGCGCTGCGTCGTACCGGAGGCTGCGCCACCGCCCGCTAGCCGGTGCCGGCTACTGCTTTTATACCCTCAAACGGTGTCTGCACGGGCCCCACCCCCCCGCTCGTGGGCGTCCCCAGAGGGGGGAGGGGGCCGTCGACAGGCACCCAACAGGCTGCCAACTGGGGGGCACGCGCCCACACCCCCCGGGTGCCAGCAACAAAGCAAAAGCCCGGCGCCCTAGGGACTGCCGGGGCCCTTCGGCACCCCTACGTAGGCACCGGGTCAAACATCAAGGCGAGGACGGGTCCTCCCCGAAGTGGGTCGGCCCGTCAGATCACACCACAACCGCAACGTGGCGCCGCCCGGCGCACCACCAAGTGCTCAATCCAGCCAATCAGACGCCGCGCGCGGTCCCACTACACCGCCGCGGCCCTTCATTGGCCACTGCAAAGGGCCCCCATCACGCCGTGCGCGGGGTTGACGCCATGGCTGACAGTGGCCAGAATCGTAGATTCACAGTCTCTCATCGTGGTCCTGCACAAACAAAGTAGCGCAGCCAGTCTTTTAAGTAGCAGAAGAAATACACATAGTTATTGTCAAAGGGCTTCCACAGTCCGGGAACCTCTGTTGGCAACGCCGCTGGGCTAGGATGAAAATATCAAGCAGACACCAAGATCTTCGTTCATCTAATCACTGTATGTCAAGAAAACTCTCTTTCCAAATTATAGGATCCAGTTACTGAGCCCGAAGCCGATTCCCGAGTCCTCTCCTCAACCGTCGAACGTCTCCTGATGCACATTTCCTCATGCCCGGCAAAAAACGATGCTGCTAGGCGTCTTTTGCCCGTTGGGTACAGTGCGTGCTCTGTCATCTTGGGGCGCCTTCTTCGGTCAACGATTGGCGCTTTCCTGCGTCCTCGGCCCAGGATCGAGCACTATTGTGCATCTCAGAAGAGCTGCACCTGGATGCATCAGCATGCGACACAAGAGCGCTGTTTGTTTGGCTCAGGAGGCCGTCCAAGGGGATGAAGCGGATGAAGCGGATCCTGTTTTTGGCTTTCGTCAGAAGCACATTACCACCCTCTAGGAAGAAACAGACTAAAGAGATTTTTGTTTTTCCAATGTGTTCATTGGCGGCCTAGCCGGCTGGCTGATCGTCAGTCTCAGCTTTTCTCGCGCGAGAGAGACTATTTGCTTTCACCTTGAGGCTGCAGCCACAGAGCGGTATTTCAGCGGCATCGAGTCTTGAACCGCACGTTGCTGCGAAATGGGCACGCCCGTGGGAGCTCTGCGGACGCGGTCGGACAAGAAATCCGGCAAAAAGGGGCTTTCGCGCAACGGCGGCAGCACCACTGCGCTGGAACATCAACCGTCGCTGGTCCCGATGATGAAGCGACGACGAGATTGGCCTTCAATACACTTGGTGATTGGGACAATATATCCAGTGAAAACCGGAGTCCCACACATCGGTCGCATTGATGTACTGCGATCATCGATTGGTACACCTCGACGATGGAGCCACGCATCGTGTGGGCCTGTACGTGAGCGCACGGTGCAGGCCCGCTCTCGAATCGGCCCAACGCGCGGTCTGCGCGCTGGTGGCCTGGATTGGAGGTCTGATTGCGGCTGTGCGACGCCGCCCCTGCTCCCTTTTGCAGAAGACTGCCTGCCGACCGTGACCTCCCGGGCCGGCATCGTCGTCTGGTGGTCCGCCCAGTTCTTGTCGGTTGTGAATGGTAGCCTCGCGATTCATGTCGCGAGATACCCAACTGCAGTTCAATATTTTCGGCTTTACAAATCAAAAGGCGTTCTGGTCTTGTCTCATAGGTGCTCCCAGAATACACGAATCGATTGGGGTTGTCTGCTACTTAAACTGCAGGGCTGACATGCAAGCTGGACACCCAGTCCACACATGACATCCGTCAAGCAGTTACAGTGCGTTCCCCTCCAACTTACGGATAGTTCAAGCAGATTCTACAGTTTCGACCTCAAGCTCCCCTTCAGGTATCTCTCATGCTCATCCCAGGCCACCTCCGGGCTGGATGAAGACTGGCGCGAAGACGAGATCGTGTAGCACCGGCTGCTTCACGTGGGATTAATGTAACTATCTGAGGGATGTCATCCATTGATTGGGTGCCCAGTTGGCATGGCACACGTCGCCTGAACTGGTTCACTGCTAAGCAGGATCGATTTTGGGAAGGGCTGTGAGCCAAGAACGGCAGGCTTTGACAGCTGTAAATACGAAACTCTCGATTTCCTCTTCATAATCTCTCGACATTAATCACGAGGCTGCCCAGATGCGGCCGGGCACACGGCTGGCTGGCTTGCGTGGCGGACCACCGCATCATCCGTGCGCGCGAGGGAGAGGGAGGACGGCGCCCCGCGTCCCCGGCCTATGGCTGGCCGGGGTGGCCCCTGTGCGGGCGCATCGGCACGGGGGTGAGTAGCAACACGCAGCGGCGGCGCGGCGGCGGCGGCGGCGGCTGCGGCTGCGGCGGCGCGCGCGCCGCCGGCCTTGCGGCGATCATCGGAAGGAGGGGGACGTGTGTTGCGTGCCGCCGTCACCTGTGACTGTCGTCCCGCTCGCCGCCGTGTGTGCGCCGGGGTGCATGAGCCTGGTGCGGCCGGCACTGCTTTTATGCTGAGTGGTGGGGGGAGGCGCGCCTGCACGGACGAGTGCGAGGAGGCGCTGGGGGTGTGTGCGCCCGTACCGTTGACGATCCGCCCGCCGTGGGCCGTGTGGGTCGGACCAAGGGCAGTGGCGGCCTAGACCAGGGACCTCCGCATCGCGGAATGTATCCGGGGACGCCTCACCAGGTGCCGCCGAGCTACGACGGCGGCGGGACGGGTGGCGACGGAGGTCCACCAGGGCAGCGGCAGCACTTTTTGGGGGGGGGACCTGCTCAGGGTGGCGGCGGCGGCGGCGGTGGCGGTGGCGTCGGTGCCTCTGGTACGGGGAATATGCCGGGCGGCATGCCCGGTGGTATGCCGGGTGGCACGCCGGGCGGGGGAGCGGGGGGGGGTGGGGGGCTTTACCCTCAACCCTTCGTGCCACAGATGCACCCAGGTGGCGGAATGAATATGGGAGGGGGAGGCATGGGCATGGATGCCAACGGGCTTGCGAGCGGCGGGGGTATGGGCGACCACGCGGGTCCACAAGGGCAGCGGCAGCACATGTTTGGTGGGGGACCTCCGCACGGTGGTGGTTCTGGTGCCTCGGGTGTGGGGATGATGCCGAGCGGTATGCCGGGCGGCATGCCGGGCGGTATGCCGGGCGGTATGCCGGGCGGTATGCCGGGCGGCATGCCTGGTGGTGGTGCGGGGGGGGGCGGGGGGAATTACCCTCAGCCCTTCATGCCGCCAATGCACCCAGGCGGCGGAATGAATGTCGGTAGGGGAGGTATGGGCATGGATGCCAACGGGCTCGCGAGTGGCGGGGGTATGGGCGATCACGCGGGTCCACAAGGGCAGCGGCAGCACATGTTCGGTGGGGGACCTCCGCACGGCGGCGGTGGCGGCGGCGGCGGCGGTGGTGGCGGCGGCGGAGGCGGAGGCGGCGGCGCTGGTGCCTCGGGTGCGGGGATGATGCCGGGCGGTATGCCGGGCGGTATGCCGGGCGGCATACCCAGTGACATGCCCGGCGGCATGCCGGGCGGCATGCCGGGCGGCATGCCGGGTGGTATGCCTGGTGGTATGCCGGGTGGCATGCCGGGTGGTATGCCGGGTGGTATGCCGGGTGTCGTTCCAGGTGGCATGCCAGGGGGGGGTGCGGCGGGGGGCGCGGGGCTTTACCCCCAGGCCTTCATGCCGCAAATGCACCCAGGCGGTGGAATGAATGTTGGAGGGGGTGGCATGGGCGGGGATGCCGGCGGGCTGGCCAACCACTTTTTTGATGGACCCAGTACGTTGTGAGGGCTGTGGACGAGGCGTACCGGCCGAGAGACACACGGGTAGAGGATACGCCGTGCAGTAGACGTTGACTGCGTGGACACTTCGCCGGTGGCAGTGTGTCTGCCTCGCGCTTGACCAGCGCACGGATCTTCATACTGACGCAACCAATCTCTCATTGACTCCATTGCCACGTGTCTTCGCGATCCTTGCTCATCGCCGCGTCGACTGTGTCTCCTTGGCCCCTGTCTTTTGTGCTTCCTTGCAGACGACCTCAACCTGGCGCCACCTGGGGGTGGTCAGGAAGCGGCAGAAGGCGGATATTGGCGGACGGTGTTGGGCTCGGGCAGACAGCCCCCATCAGCACAACAGGGACCTCCTCTAGGGTCCACGGCGACCGGTGGCGGGCTGCCTGCCTCATCAGCCCCGGCCCACGCGAGTGGCAGCGTCATGGCTGGCGCTCGGGGCGCGGGTGGGGGAGCTCGGCGGCCACATGTTGTATGTTGTTCCCCTTGCACGCCTTTCTTGCTTTTGTGTGATCGGTCATGGTGAGTCGTGTCGTTGCGAGACTCAACCATTTGGTGTTCTCCGCCTGTGGGAACAAGAGGCTGACTGGTCCTTTCTGTCAATGTGTCTCTTGGTTTGCGCTGCTTCATTCGATGTTGTCATTGTTGTTGTGTCGTCCCACTGGTCTCTTCCAGGTCTCTCCTGGAGAATCTGCAGCCAAGCGGGAAGTCCACGTATCGCCGCTTCGCCCGCCGACCGGTGCTACCCCCGTAAGACCGGACCGGCGTCGCTTCGCTGGTGACGGTAGGCGTGGGAGTGGCGGCGGCGCCGGCTTGGGCGGTGACGGGGATTGCAAGAGCGTCAACGCAGCGGGGAAGGAGCGGCGGCACGTTTGTGACCTGTGCAAGCTGTCGTACTTTCATAAGGGGGATCTCAACCGTCATGTGCGAATGGTACGTTCAGTCGGGAACGGGTGGTGCCTCTGGTACACATCAGGTGGAGTATCTGCGCCTCTTCGTTAGTGGTGGCGTATTCGTGTGGCGGGGGAACTGTGCCTTGTTTTGTACGCTGATCGCTCACTCGTGCTTTTCTATGGAGTTGATGTGCGGTTGGTATGGGCATGGCATCTCACGTGCTACATACCTTTTTTTCTGGCTCCTTTTGTGTTCTCTGATTGACTGCGGCTGTTGCAGGTGCATGACGGGAATCGTCCGTACTCCTGTTCAGTGTGCTCTGCTTCATTGTACGTTTGTACGAGCCGCTTCTTTCTTTGTGTGATGCATTTTTGGAGGAGGGTGTTGGGCAGAAAGCCTCCATCGCGGTGACACCGGACTCATCACCGTTGTCATCGAGACCGTCTCTAACCCCTAACTCGAGTCATGTATGCTTTGCTCCGTGCCTATGGACCGCACCATCTTCTGTTTTTGCTCAACTGCCCCGCAGCGGCCAAAAGTACACTTTGGAAGAACACCTCGACACCGTCCACCGCAAGAATCGCAAGTTCAGTTGCACGGATTGTGGCCTAGGCTTTTCGCGACGGCACAAGGTGGCTCAGGTACGGTTGTTGCTGTTGTGTCGCTGCCTCTTCTTTGGTGACACCTCTGTGGCAGTTCACATGTAGTGCTGCGCTCATCAGGAGAGAGACTCGTGGACGCAGCCACATGTTGTAGAGTCCAACCGAAGCTCGTTTGCTGGTGCTTGAATATCTGGTTCTGACGCGATCCGTTGTCCGGTGCTCTTTGTGGGCTTGGTGGCCGTTTGCATCTTGTGGTTCTTTTTTGTGTCATCCGTGTATTCTCTTTTGTGTGTCCTCCTTGCAGCACGTGCGAGCTGTACACGACAAGCAACGGCCGTTTCAGTGTCCATGGTGCATTGCGACGTTTGCGGCCAAGGGCAATATGGTCAAGCACTGTGCCGTCATCCACGAACACGACTCGGCAACCGCACTTGCGGCCATGACCCTGACCGACGAGATGGACGGCGGCAGCGATAGCGGGCGCGACGGTGGCGAAGGGGCTGGCGGAAACCACGGCAACACGACCAGCGCAGCCATGGATGACACGATGGGCAACACCGGGCGTGGTGACGGCGGTGCCGTGGCGGACGGACTCGCGTCGCCGCAGCAGCCGCAGCAGCAGCAGCAACAGCAGCCGCAGTCGCCGCCGGCACCACCACCACAGCAGCAGCAACAGCAGCAGCAGCGGCCAGACCAGTCGCCCTGCCCTCCAGGTCCCAGCCAGCAGTCGCCGCAGGTTGGCTCCGGGCCAGACGGCGCGGCTTTCCAAGGCGCTCGCCCGCGGGGTTCTGGTGGCGACGAGCCGGTAGCGGATCCGACTTCGGCATACCTCGCTACTGCCGTCGACCCAGAAGGACCTGACAAAGCGCTGGGCTCATCGCAGGCGGACCACACAATGGTGGACAACGCCACGTCGGCGGCGGCGCAGGTGCTAGCAACTGTGGCATCGAGCGCGCCGTTTTCAGGCCTACCCTTGCCTGCTCTCACGGGGCAAACGGGCGGGCTGAGCACGCACTTAGGCGGCAGCCCTGGTGGTCCTGGCGTAGGTGGTCCTGGCGCCGCGCAGCCTGGCGGTGTAGGCGCCGACGATCGAGGACGAGGAGCCGTCGCAGGTCGGGGCGGAGGTGGTGCTGGCACTGGTACCGGCGTTAACGCCGGCGCCGGTGGCGCTAGTACTCGTGAGGGCGGTGGCACCGCCAGCGTAGGAAGAGCGGGTGGGGACACGGGCGGCCACGTGTGCCACATCTGTGGACTGGGTTTCCGGGAGGCGTCCGTGCTGAACGAGCATGAGCGGGTGGTGCACGGGCTCCCCTTTTAAGGCGAGCCCGGCATCGCCGCTGGGCGCCAGCGCAGGAGGGCGGGGGGGCTGTGTCGATGACCCCCGTTGGCATTCTCGGTGGGTGCCGGCCGCACTGGTGTGTTCCTTTATGTTTCATTGTTGTTTTGTCCTTGTTTTTTTTCTGTCGTCTCTGTGGCTCATCATTTCCGCTGGCTCAGTGTGCCCCTACATGCCACACTGATCAAGTGCCTTCAGACGCACCTTGCCCCTGCCGCCGCGCCTCCCGCACGTCGGTGCCGCTCCCCAGTCGGAAAGGGGGAGGTCGAAACGTCCCTGTTGGGGTCAAACAGGCCGGTTTGAGACCCCCGTAACGACCACATTGAACCAGCGCACTATCAACAGTTGTCGGAGGTGGCGTTGCCAGGCTCCACCCCCACCCGTGCGGAACTCAAGCTGCGGTGGGATGGCAGGCACACCCTCCGTCCCGATAGCCACACCAGTTGGTTTCGGCGCTCCACCCGGCTGTAGCGCTGCCCATGGCCCCCATACTGGTGGCGCGAACGGTAGGCGCTGGGACACCGCACCGTCTCGGTCAATTTGAGGGGCAGCTAAGAATACGGCCTTCTCGCCCGATGCAAACCGACAGCCCGCGTCGACACCCTGCTCTCCACACCGATCCCCCTCTCGAAACAGCCTCTCCCCCCCCTGCTCCGATCCCGACCGCGCAGTCCGTACCGGCACCCGCAGTGCCGACCCTCGGACGCGCCCCCCCACCCCCCACCCCTTCCCGCTGAAAGGGGACCACTTCGGCGGGTGCAGACATGCGCTGCAAGAGGCCTGGTTCGCCACCTCGCGAGCAGTGTGATCAACCCGCCGCGCCGCCTGGCCGGCACTGTCCGGTCCCTGCGGATGATGCCGCGCCTGCCGCGTGGCGGCGGCGAGGGCGGCCATCCGCCATGTGCGATAGCACTTCAATCGGTGTTCTACCCTGGATTTGCGAAACAGGCATTTTCGCGGCACTATGGCATCTGGATCGGGAGCGCAACTCTATCGTTCAGCAGTCTCACATCGCCATCTGCGAAAAAGCCATCTTGTGTCCACGAAGGCGATACAAAAATCTCTCGAGCTCGGCGTGTGGTTGTTGCCGCAAGAATGGGCGCACAAGCTTTGCTTGTTGGGGATTGGAAGCTTTTTATTGGTTCCCCCTGATCGCGACGCCCAAATGCCATATTGTTGCGATAGCGATGGCAATATGACATCGAAAAGTAGATTTTTGGCATACCGATAGAGATGCTCGGTGCCGTGTCATGTAGCTTTTGGTACACCGATAGAGGTACTGGTGGATGGTGGCGGATTGGGGCGCTGGCCATGTGGTCGGCGGCCACCATCTGTGGAGGCTGGTGCCTCGAGGCAACGCGCCCGGGTGGAGGTAGCCAAACCCAAGTCGCGAGTGGACCCATGCCCCCCTCCGCCGGAAGTTTTCTTGATGAAGCGCCGCAGGTTTCGCAATCAGTGCAGATCAAGACCAACTCACGATGCTGGGCAAGGAGCGTCTGTCGACCTGCCAATCGCACCAGTGCAAGCAGAACATCAGTTCACCCAGTTGAGAGCTGCAGGAAGCATCGTCGGAAAATTCTGGTTGGGACGGGCTCATATCCTCTTGGTAGGTCAAACCCGAAATGCAAATGGTGTCGATAAATGACCATCATTTCAGAGACTACCGGCCACCTGCATAACGGTGGCTGTGGGTTTCATTCCAAACGGCGCTTTGGGCTAGCCAGTCCGCCGAGAGTAACCGCCTATCCAATCAGGGGGAGGAAGAAGAACCCCGCTGCCCCCCCGCCATCTGTCCACAATCTCGCCGGGCAATCTCCAGGTCGGGCCTGGCCCTCGCCAGGCGGTGGTCTGTTGAGGACACGGGGCACCCACCGCCGCGAACTGGCGCAGTGTTGCCCGAGCGTTGCCGCCCTGCTGCGCGTCACGGCCGTTGGCGGCCTCGCCCGCCGGCGGGGCGGCCGAGCACGCGCACCGCCGCGGCGGCGTGCCCGGTCTCGCCGCCGTCGACGTCAGCGCAGTGGCGGCT
>ENA-ORXR01001149-ORXR01001149.1-marine-metagenome-genome-assembly--contig:-NODE-1149-length-29537-cov-17.452376_pt1 | contig 29537 bp, 25 predicted proteins | sample MGYA00237866_ERZ511479 | MGnify/ENA metagenome assembly ERZ511479
ACTGATTTTTAGTTGATTACAAAACTTTGTACTTCGCCCACGTTTACGAAACTCAAAAAGTTTAGCAAACGGAATTATTTATTTTATTTTTTTATTTAAAATTTTAGCAATGTATAAAATCTTTAGTTATCAATAAAATACAAAAATGCTGTTGCCTGCCATTTGCAAAATGTCAGCCAACTCGCGCAACCGAAAAAGATGTGGGGTATCGATAGATTTTGAAAATGTCCGCCGACTCACACTTATGCCCTAATTTCAAAAATACACATTATAGAATTTTTCTTACGTTCACCCTAACACTTCGTTATAAGTTATTGATTATCAAATTTTTATTCATTAACAAAAACTAAACCTGACGCCAATCCGATAGCTATCGGGATGGAATTTTCTCAAGTTTACGGTTTATCCGCAACTTGAGTTAAAATACCTCAACAAACGAATTGACGAATCACAAATCAACGAATTAACGAATCACGACACAGAACATATGCTTTCAGAATTTAAGCAAAACAAACCGGGCGCATTCAAAGCCATTAAGTACACCTTTTGGGCGGGAATTGCACTTGCAGTTTTGGGTATCTTGGCACTCACAATTTTTGTGTTTGCGGTATTGAACGGACGCTATGGCGAGCTACCCACTCGCGCCGAATTAAAAAGCATTCAAAATCCGATTGCCTCCGAAGTCTATTCGGAAGACGGTGTATTATTGGGGCGTTATTATCTCGAAAATCGCTCTAACGTCACCTACGCACAGATTCCACAGGAATTTAAGGACGCACTCATCGCTACCGAAGATGCGCGTTTTTTCAAGCACGGAGGTATTGACCGTCGGGCGATGGCGCGGGTCATGTTCAAATCCATACTACTGCAAAATGAAAGCACGGGAGGCGGAAGTACGATTAGTCAGCAATTGGCAAAGAATTTATTCAAAAGAAAAAACTACGGCAGACTCACGATGCCAGCCAATAAGCTCAAAGAAATGATCACTGCCAAGCGGATAGAAGACACCTACGACAAAGAAGACGTATTGACCCTCTATCTCAATACCGTCTCTTTCGGTGAAGATGTTTTTGGAATAAAAATGGCTGCCCGACGCTTTTTCGACTCTTCGCTTGAAGACCTCGAACTCGACCAAAACGCCATTCTTGTCGGTATGCTCAAAGCTCCGACCAAGTACAGTCCACGCGTCAATAGCGACCTCAGCCAAGACCGTCGCAACACTGTCCTCCAGCAAATGTACAAATACGAGTACATCACCAAAGCCGAGCGCGATAAGATGAAACGCATGCCAATGCGTACCAAATACAACTTCATCTCGCATAGTGATGGGCTTGCGCCTTACTTCCGCGAATCACTCAAGCAGGAACTCAAACAATGGTGCAAAGAACATAAAAAACCCAATGGAGAACCTTATAATATCTACACCGATGGCTTAAAAATTTATACCTCCATCAATTCCAAAATGCAGACATATGCCGAAGAAGCCGTACAGACACACATGGGCAAATTGCAGGATGATTTTTTCAATCATTGGAAAGGAAAAGACCCATTCGATGGTGATGTGAGCAAGATAAATGCCGCTAAAAAACGCTCCAATCGCTACCTCACCCTCAAAGAACGAGGCAAATCAAACGCGTATATCGATGCGGATTTTCGGAAGGCGCGTGAGATGAATGTCTTCACCGTCAATGGTAAAAAATCGGTCACGATGAGTCCGATAGATTCGATTGCCTACTACCTCAAATTCCTCCAAGTCGGCTTCATGGCAATGGATCCGCAGACAGGTGCTGTACGTGCATACGTAGGAGGTATTGACCACAAAAATTTCAAACTCGACCACACGCGTACAAGGCGACAAGTGGGTTCTACCTTCAAACCCCTCGTCTATGCGGCAGCCTTGGATTCAGCGGCTTATCCATGTACTTTTATGCCCAATAAACTATTTATGTACCCGGAATATCAAGATTGGACACCTCGCAATTCGGACGATAAATACGGCGGTCAGTACTCCATGAAAGGCGCATTGCAGACCTCTACGAACACCGTTACAGTACAATGGATTATGCAAACCGGCGTGTATCATACCGTCGATTTGGCGCGTGAAATGGGCGTCGAAGCAGACATACCGGAAACGCCTGCCATCGCACTCGGAGCGGCAGATATTTCGCTGTACGAAATGATGCAGGTTTACGGCACATTTGCCAATAATGGTAAACATGTACCGCCCTCGTACCTGCTGCGTGTGGAAGACCGCAGAGGCAAAACTATCGAAAAATTCAAGACCAATATATACAAGCGCAAACAGGTCATAGACCCCGAAGACGCGCTCATCATGATAGAATTGATGCAAACTGTCATCGACAGTGGTACAGGACGACGACTGCGCTGGCGATACCAATTGCCCAATGATATTGCAGGGAAAACAGGAACGACACAGAACCACACCGATGGCTGGTTTATGGGCATCACACCCAAACTCGTAGCAGGTGTATGGGTGGGTGGAGATGACCGCCGGGTGCGATTTCGCGACATCGGTAATGGGCAGGGCGCAAATATGGCACTGCCCGTATGGGGCGAATTTTTTAAACGAGTAAATGACGATGAACAATTTGCAGAAATCAAAGAAGCACGATTTCCCGAACCGCCGCCGCATGTAGCCGAGCTATTGGACTGCCCGGGCTACTTGCCTTACGATTATGTTGACCCTGCGATTGTTGTAGAAGGAGAAATACAAGAACCGCAAGTTCCGCCCATCATCAAACCACAATGGGAAAACAACAAACCGCGTGTCAATGAACCACCTTCAAAAAACCGTCCTACGCTTCGCAAACCTAGAGTGCCGAGTTCAAAAAAACGAACGACCAGAAGTACCAGACCGAAAAAGAAAAAAGAGAAAAAGGGTTTGTTTAAAGGCTTGTTTAGAAAGAAGAAAAACAGGAATTGACGAGTTGATGAATTGACGAGTTGACGAGTTGATGAGTTGACGAATTGACGAGTTGATGAATTGATGAATTGACGAGTTGACGAGTTGATGAATTGACGAATTGACGAGTTGATGAATTGACGAGTTGATGAGTTGATGAATTGACGAATTGATGAGTTGATGAGTTGATGAGTTGATGAATTGATGAATTGATGAATTGATGAATTGATGAGTTGATGAATTGATGAATTGACGAGTTGACGAGTTGATGAATTGACGAATTGATGAATTGACGAGTTGACGAGTTGACGAATTGACGAGTTGATGAATTGACGAGTTGACGAATTGACGAGTTGATGTGTCACAAAACGTGATGAAAATGCGATTTTGGCGGGATTTTTGTTATTATGTTAACGAGTAAATTAACGTTTTTATAACAATTAAAAATTGCGGTATGTTAGTCTTGACGCTGTTGTATATTTTGTTTGGAATAAATTTGATTCAGGTGATGATGGAGAGTGGCTTGGAGTTTTATAAAAACGTCAGATTTTGGTCGGTATTTGTACCAATGATGATACTTATGTGGACAACGATGTCTGCCTATTTTATATAAAATTCAATCATTTTAAAGATATAAAAAAGCCGAACACAATGCGTGTTCGGCTTTTTCTTTTACTTAATTCAAGTTGTTCAACTTGAAAAATTCCAAAAAACAAATTCCAAATTCCAATTTGAATGTATTTATTGTAACTTGGTGCTTGGGATTTCTCAAGTTTGTTTGAGTTACAGTGTGAGATAATCGAAGTGTTTCAGATTGTGTTTCGGGTGGTGTTTCCGAGCCACTTTATACACGAAAACCTCTCTGTAAATCCGTCCGATAGTTTTCTTTGCTGTCTTCATGGCAAATGCTTTGATTCGAGTTACGGGTTACGAGTTGCGGGTTTGACCAAGCGTGAGACTTTTTATGGCATTGGATAACCTAAAATCAATAACCCAAATAACTTTGAATGATGAATAAATCAGTCGATGGATGATAGGCAGCCGCGAGAAAGATTGACTTTCTTGAAGGGCTTTCAGAAATCGTTTTTCGACATTTTTAATTTCGATAATGAAACAATCGTATCATAAAATTAGTTCCCCTTATTAGATTAAAAATGAATGACTTACGAAAACTATCGACAAATAATATGTAAATTAATTTTGCCAAAAGATGAATTTTAATTGGCGAAAAAAATGTTGTGAAGAAGGAGTGTTGGAAAAGTAGAATATTTACAATATTTTAATTTTTTTTGAATGTAGCACGATGCTGCCCGTGCGTACACAACACGGGCGAAAAGTGCCGTGCTATGGACTACGGACTATGGACTATGGACTAAACATACAACAAATTGCTCGCCTTACAGGGCATCGTGCCTCTATATACACGCTCGTACAAGGAGATTCGCCACGCGAATTTTTGTCGGGTGGGGGAGATGGTTGGGTCGTTCGCTGGGATTTGGAGGATACAGAGCAGGCGCAGCTATTGGCAAAGGTGGAAGGGAATATTTTTTCGTTATTATACGTACCGGAAAAGCAATTATTATTAGCGGGAAATATGTATGGCGGTTTGCATTGGATTTCATTAGATGAGGGGCGCGATTTGCGGAATATTGCCCATCACAAAAACGGTATTTACGACATTCGATACGTTGATGACCACATTTACACGGCAGGCGGAGATGGCAAACTCACCAAATGGCAACCCGAAGCCATGCGCCCCATAGAAACATTCGCACTGACCCATGAAAGCATACGTTCGCTTGCCTACAATACAGCACGACAAGAATGGGCTGTCGGCGCGAGTGACCACGCTATTTATTTATTAGACAATCATTTACAAATAAAAAACAGCATCACGAAAGCACACGATAATTCAATATTTACGGTGTGTTATTCGCCGGATGGCAAATATTTATTAAGTGGCGGACGAGATGCCCATTTGAAGGTGTGGGATGTAGCGTGTGATTTTGAATTGGTGAGTTCGCAACCCGCGCATTGGTTTACGGTGAATGACATCGCGTACCATCCCGAAGGACATCTTTTTGCTACTGCGAGCCGAGATAAAACCATTAAAATATGGGCTGCGGATACGTTCAAATTACTCAAAGTTATCGACACTGCCAGGAACGGCTGTCACGTCAATTCGGTCAATAAATTGCTCTGGACACCACACGAAAACACCCTCATTTCATGCAGCGACGACCGCACCATCATGCTCTGGGAAATAACGTAACACAGACATTCCTGTCTGTCTGCGTTTTATATGTGGCACAGACAGGAATGTCTGTGTTACGATTAAAACTCGTTGTCCAAAATATCTTCGTTCATCGTATTTTTCTCTTTTGAATTGGAAAGAAAAAGCGGAAGCAAAACTGCCAAAATAAACATTACTGTACTCACCGTAAGTATTACATTCGCATAAGGATAAGCCATTATCCGAAACATATACCCCGCTATAATGCCCACAAAACCAAGCACCAACATAAATACAATTATTATGGCATAAGCAAGATTATTCATAGTTTAATAATGGTTAATGGTTAATGGTTAATGATTAATTTTGAGATAAATTTATTTCATAAATTTTCCATAAAAAAACGCATTATTTAATTTTTAATTAATTAAAAATTAAATTTATTAACCATTAACCATTAACCATTAACCATTACTCCCCATTGCTGCTTTTACAAAACTTACAAATAAAGGATGCGGATTTTCGACCGTACTTTTGAGTTCGGGATGAAACTGTACACCAACAAACCACGGATGGTCTTTGATTTCGACGATTTCTACTAAACCTGTTTTGGGATTGACACCCGTAGCTACTAAGCCCCCTGTATTGAATTGTTTTTTGTAATGGTCATTAAATTCGTAACGGTGGCGGTGGCGTTCGTGGATAGTCGTGCGTTCGTAGGCGTGGTAGGCGTGGGAGTCGGGTTCGAGTTCACATTCATAACTACCGAGTCGCATGGTGCCGCCGAGTTGGGTGATATTTTTTTGTTCTTCCATCATATTAATGACGGGATAGGGGGTGAGTGGATCTACTTCGATGGAAGCTGCATCGTCAAATTGGAGGACATTTCGAGCGAATTCGACGACCGCACACTGCATACCCAAACAGATACCAAAAAAGGGGATTTGCTGCTCGCGCACGTAGCGTATAGCAGTGATTTTGCCTTCAATACCGCGCTCACCGAAGCCGGGGGCAACGAGTACGCCGTCCACATTTTTCAATAATTCTCTTACATTTTCATGGGTAATTTGTTCGGAATGAATGGGTTTTACGTGTACTTTACATTCATTGACCGCACCGGCATGAACGAATGATTCGTGGATGGATTTGTAAGCGTCGGGTAGCTCATTATACTTGCCGACTAAGGCGATGCGTACCTCACGCAAAGGGTTTTTGAGTTTGCCGAGAAAAGTTTTCCATTCGGTGAGGTCGGGTTCTTGTTTGCTGTCGAGTTTGAATTTTTTGAGCACTGTGACGTCGAGTTTTTCTTTGAGCATCAGTAGCGGCACGTCATAAATCGTATCGGCATCCATGGCTTCTATGACCGATTCCATGTCAACATTACAAAACAGTGCGAGCTTTTGGCGAATCGACAAACGAAGCGGATGCTCGGTACGGCAAACGAGAATGTCAGGCTGTACGCCGTAGCTCAGGAGTGTTTTGACGGAATGTTGTGTCGGCTTGGTTTTCAGTTCTTTAGCAGCATTGAGGTAAGGGATATAGGTGAGGTGAATGACCATGCAATTGGTCGCGCCAAGTTCCCAACGCATCTGACGCATAGCTTCTACATAGGGCAAAGATTCGATGTCGCCAACTGTACCACCGATTTCGGAGATGATAAATTCGTAGTCCTCCGTCTTGCCCAACAAACAAAAACGCCGCTTGATTTCGTCAGTGATATGCGGAACGATTTGTACGGTTTTCCCCAAATAATCGCCTGCACGTTCTTTGTTGATGACGGTTTGGTAAATGCGTCCTGTTGTGACGTTGTTAGCTTGTGAGGTCGGTACGTTCAAGAAACGCTCGTAATGCCCCAAATCAAGGTCGGTTTCTGCGCCATCGTCGGTCACGTAGCACTCGCCATGCTCATATGGATTGAGTGTGCCGGGATCGACATTGATATAAGGGTCAAATTTTTGAATCGTTACGGAAAAGCCACGTGCCTGAAGCAATTTGGCAAGTGAGGCGGAGATGATTCCCTTACCCAAAGAAGAACTTACGCCACCCGTAACAAAAATGTATTTAGTCATTAATTTCGTGATTGATGATTGGTGATTGGTGATTGGTGAAAATGAACCACTAAGTACACAAAGGACACGAAACTAAATTAACGTAAAAGCAAACTAAGATTTCTAAGCAAATTCTTTACGGATGCTTGTGTTCTTCTACATTAGTTTTGCATTAGTGTTCTTTGTGTACTTAGTGGTTTAATTATATTTTTCACTAATCGACAAACCTTGTTACGGGATGCAAAAGTACGAAGAAAAAACGGGTTGCGGGTTGCGGGTTGCGGGTTTTTTCGAGTTGCGGGTTACGGGTTGCGAGTTTGCGAGTTACGGGTTTATTTTCGCGGAGCGAAAAAGATAAATAGAAAGGACGTAGAGAAAATTCATGAATTTTCTCTACGTCCTTATAATTTTGCGAAGCAAAAAAATAACCCGCAACCCGCAAACTCGCAACTCGAACTACGTTCTCCATTTGCTCTTTACGTATGCTATGAATTTGTTGATTTTTTTTCCGAGTAAATCATACTCTTGTATAAACTGCTGTACCTCATTTGACAGTTCGGGGTATAACAGTTCAATTTTTTTGAGGTGGTTAATTGTTTCATCATTACTCGAATATGCATAAATCAGAAATCGAATAAAATCATTTTTATATTGTTTACGACCATAACCTTCTACAATATTGGAATTTACTGAATCCGCTGACCTCCTGATTTGACTACCCAATTCGTATGTTTCATACTACTCTACATGAGAAAAATTTAAAATCATAATGTGAACTTGCTTTTGCCCTAAAACTCGCCTTGCATTTTCAAAATGCAAGGCGAGTTTTAGGGCAGATTCGACTTCTAATTTCAATTCATATTACAAAAAATATTTTTTCTCATGTAGAGTAGCGTTAATGATGAAATGCGTTAATGCGATAATGTTTTTTTAACGTGTTCCAATAAATGATTTGAAATGAAGTTGAAATAAAAATAATATAATTATTCATTCACTCATTCAAAATTCACTCATTCACTCATTGAATCCATTCACTCACTCAAATTCACTCATTCACTCAAATTCACTCATTCACTCATTAAACATTGTAGCATTGTAGCATTTCATCATTATCGCATTAAAAAATTCACTCATTCAAAATTATCACATTAAAACACATGAGAACCATCTATCAAATACGCGACCTTGCCTGTGCTTACAGTGAAGGCAAAACTGTTCTGCATATCCACAACTTGGATATTCCGCAGGGTGAGTTGGTATTTCTATTGGGCGTATCCGGCTCCGGTAAAAGTACCCTCTTAGAGACACTCGCCTTGATGAACAACACCCTCACATCCGGCGAAGTCACTTTCAATAGTGCTGATAATTCATTTAAATTCAGTGAATTATGGAAAAAAAATGACGCAAACGAAATTGCACAAGTACGCAAACGGCACTTTAGCTTTATTTTCCAAGACACCAACCTCATGGAAAACTTTACGGCATATGAAAACATTTGTTTAGCGCAAATGATAAAACAGGATGTTCGTCAGGAAGAAGCCATGACAGGCGCAAAGCAACTCGCCAATCAAGTCGGACTTTCCTCCGGCGAACTCAATGCCGACACCCTCGCCGTCAATCTCTCCGGCGGTCAGCGTCAGCGATTGGCTTTTGTTCGGGCAATTAATAACAACTTCAGCGTCATCTTCGGCGATGAACCCACTGGCAACCTCGACGAAGCCAATGCCAACGAACTCCTCCGTATTCTCAAACAAAATCTCGAAGGCAAGGCATCCGCTATCGTTGTTTCGCACGATATTGATATTGCGCTACAACACGCCGACCGCATCATCGTCATCACCAAATCCCCCGAAGGTTATGGCGAAATTCTCCCCGAAAACAACTACCCCGCCGAATCTTGGCGCAATAGCTCCGACATCTTCCGTAGCCAGCTTGCCGACCTCTACACCCCTCCTACCCCACTACCAAACAACACAAAAACCACTACCGAAGTAAGTACCAACCCCACTTATACTTCTTTATTTTTCAAAAAAGAAAGCAAAGCACTCTCCGGCAAACGCCGCATCAACTTTTGGATACTCACCACCATGCTCACGCTGACTTTCATGGCGATTGGTTTTGCAAACGGTAGTTTGGATTATCTCAACAAAAAAATGAATAATGCCTTTGTAAAATGGATGAGCATCAGTATCCCGTGGCGCGAAGGCGATAATGCCGACAACATCCGCCGAACACTCCAAAAAAGTGACGTACTCGCCAATGAGTTTGACTACGAAAACGTCTCCGCACACATACAATATCCGCTAAGATTCTGGAAACCAACCAATAACACCAATACCGAAAGAGTCAAAGGACGCAGCGTAAAATTTGACGACAACAAGCAAAATCCCTTAGTCAGCGAATTGTTACGCAGCAAAAATCTATTGTATGGCGACACCGCCATGCTCGGCAACCTCGACCTCAGCCTCATCGTCACCGGACGCTTCCTTCGCCAACTCGGAATGCCCGACAACGCCGCTTTCATTGATATGGAATACACCGTCAATGATACCGCTATATCGCCCGACCCCATAGACCTGCGTGTGCCTATCCCCATACGTGCCGTCGTACAAGAGATTCCCGGGCGCAACCTCGTCATGTACACCCTCAATTTCTTTGAAACTTACGGCGAAAGAATCGAAGGACCTTTTGATATTACCAAACATAGTAATATCCTGCTTTTCGTGCCGGGCAGCCGACAACGCGCCGAACAAACGCTCGCTGCCATCCAACAATTCCTCAAAGCAAATCCCGAATACGAGCAGCACGACCCCGAAGCCTTCATCATGGGCGAGCACAGCATGTCGCACGCCGAAGGGCATGATATTTCGATTAATTTTTATACCGAATTTCGTGGCAGGCAAACCGATAAAATCTGGGCAGACCTCCAAGCCGCTCCCCAATTCGCCGATGCCCCCAAAGACATCAAGCGCATCTATCGGTACAATCCTGTTACGAAAATAAGAGACGATATCAACTACGACCGTGTTTCATTGTATTTCAATGACTTATCAAAAATACGTCCTTTTGCAGACACGCTCTACCGCAACCCTGAACGCATGGGCGCACGCAGTTCGATTGAGGTCGATATTGCCCAAATTAAAGAAAAAGAGAATTTTAATTTCTTGAGTAAAATCACTAAAATAATCGCGTGGCTATTGGTTGGATTTGGCGCAACAAGCATCAGTTTATTTCTATTCAATTTGCTGAAAATGCACCTCTCCAAAGTCAAAATGAACATCGGTACGCTCAAAGCCTTCGGGCTTGGCAACGGCGAGGCACAAGGTATCTATTTCCGTATCATTTTGCGATTTTTGGTGTGGAGTCTTTTGCTGTCCCTACTCATTGCAGCTTTGTCGGGATATTTTGCCAACATGATGCTCGCAGATAGAATCGTTGGGGAAAGCGAGGCTTCGTATTTTAATTTAATTCATCCGAACACACTTATTACACTCATTATTCTACTTATAGTCACCATATTTGTATCACTCTACACGATACGCAACATGCTCTCCAAATCGCCCGGCGATTTGATTTATAACAGGTAAAACGAGCTGTCGAGTTGTTGAATTGACGTAACCACAACAACTCATCAACCCGACAACTCATCAACTCATTATCATGAAACAAACAAAAAAATCATCTCTCATTTATGCCTTATTTTTTTTATTCATAGGTACAGGCATACACGCACAAAAATTTGACTTTGACGAATTTCATATTCCCGAAGACCTTAACTTGAATGATTCGGAATATGACCGCTTTCAAAATATCGGTAAGCAGCTTAAAGAAAAGTTGGTTGCGGACCTGATAGCGCAGGGCTATGATGTCATTTCGCCCCGCAAATCAAAACTAGAACTGGAAAGAGTTGGTCTTGACGACCTCCGAATTGATTATGACCCGGAAGCCGATAGGGTTATTTTTGGTAAATTGTTGATTGCCGGAAATTACATTACAATTAACACTTATTTGTATGGTTCTGAAAACGGTATTCGCAGGTCGCATCAGCCGTTGATAAATACTACCTTGAGTCGCAGAAGTTACGAGCTGAATACCCCTGAAGAAATCAATGTAACGGTCAGCGAAATCATCGCGGGTTTATCTCTGAATAAACCCGAACCACCAAAGGCTGATACAGCACCGACACCACCTGTGAAGTCGGTTGTTGACCCCGAACCTAAGTCACCCGTCACCCCCGAAATTCCCGAGACTAAACCACCCGAGCCTCCCAAAACACCAAAAGATAAGGTATGCAGCAAAGCTCCCGGTGCAGTCCTTGTTGTAGTAGGTGGTCTGATGGGCGGAACGGGTTTTTATCTCCGAAGCAGAGCCGTAAAAATTTATGATGAAGAGTATCGCGAACTCGTTGGATTTGCAGGTGACAAAGACAAGCTCGAAGAAGCCAGAAAACCCAATCGTATGGCACACATTATTGGTGCAGGAGGCATATTGACGGCTGGTGTAGGCGCATTTTTATGGGCGAAATGTGGTAAAAAACAAAAGAAGAAGAAGAATAGCGTTGGTATCGAACATTTCCAAATCACACCACACGTAGAGTATAATACGATGACCAATACGAATAATGTCACGGCTCGAATTTCATTTAATTTTTAAAAACCATTATCAATCATAAAATTATAAATCATGAAAAAAACAATCTTTATTATTACCGGACTTTGTATTTTACTACAATGGGGATGCCGACTGGAGGAATTAGAATTAGAATGTGCAGAACAGGGATTTGAGGAGAAATACAATAATGGACTTAACAGACTCTACGCCGCTGATGCTATCGAAACATCCGATGGTAAATTCATCATTTGTGCAGCAAGTATTACGGATGGAAATATTTATTTTATCGAATCCGATAAAGATGGTTCAGTTAATTTTATAGAGAATGAGCAAGTAGAAGCCGGTGTTTCGTCGATTGTATCAACGCCCGATAACGGTTTTATCATCTGCGGTACAAGAAGCCAAATGGCTTATTTTGCCAAATACAGCAGAGAAGGTGTACTCCAAAGTGATGTAGTGGGACTTGCCGGAAACTGTAACGATATCATCCATGTGAGTGGTCAGCGTTTCGCTTTTGCCGGACGCCAATTAAGCGACTCTCCGTATGCAGGTATTATTGATTTAAATGATACATTAATCAGTATCAGCAATGAATATAAACCTAGCAATGCACCTCGCGCACGGACTAATGCTATTATATATTCCTCCGAAACAAATGAATATATACTCATAGGTCAAAGCCACCTCAATATGACTATGGGTGGCATGAATAATGTGCTTAATGATTTACATTTTTACAAGTTAAATTCGTCCATGGATTTATTGTTTGAGGTAGCGCACTCCGTAGGGACTACCAATGATGTTGGAAGAGATATTGTACAGACAGACGATGGTAATTACATGGTTATCGGTCAGACTGTTAATGCAGGTCGCAAGGCAATGATACTCAAAATGAATATAGCAGGAAATATATTAGATACATTTCAATACCAAGGCTTAGACATTACTGACGGTTATGCAATCACTAAAGGACATAATTCTAATGAGTACATCATAGTCGGTGAAACTAGAACCTCTACCCCCAATAGTAAGCAACAGATTTATGCAGCCAAAATAAATGAAAATAATGGGGAGCTTGTTTGGGCGAGATTTTTTGGCGAAACAATGTTTGACGAAAGAGCCTTTAGCGTTATCTCTACCAGCGACTGTGGCTACCTTGTAACAGGATTTGAGGGCGTGAATGTAAACAATGCCATCAAAGCCTTCATCATCAAACTCGACGAAAACGGCAACATTCAATAAAACACACAATATAAATAAAAATGAATATGAAAATATCGGTTCCCCACGCAAATATGTACAAATTTGACAACCAATTAGCTATAAACCTCTTATGGTTCATCTCCATATTTTATGGGAATAATATATGTTTTTGGTTTGGAAGATAGCTTACTCGACGGACATTTTTAAAATGTCAGGCGAGATATAGTCGAATTATACTTTTTGGTGGTGTTCGAGTAAAATAGGGTACAGTCGGCAGACGAAGTTTTTTATGAAAATTGGTGGTTTAAGAGCATGTTTTTGTCGAACACCTCCTACTTTTAGTAATGTTTTTTATTTTCAATAGGTGCAGGACAAATTTTTAATCTGCCTCGTACCGACGACTTTAACCGTCGCGGGAAAGTACCGAGCCACTTGACGGCTAAAGTCGTCAGTACAGTGGCTTTCAAAATAAAATTAAAATGTGTCCTGCACCCTTTTCAATTGTATTAAGCATCATGAAAAAAACAATCTTTATTATTACCGGACTTTGTATTTTACTACAATGGGGATGCCGACTGCAGGAACTCTCTGTATGCAGCCCTGATTTTACGTCCTTTGAGCGTTTGTATATGCAAAGCGATACTCTAGTGGTGAGCGACATGACGGCTACCTCGGATGGTAATTTTATCATCTGTGGCAGCATTGGCGATGATATTTTTCTGATGAAAATTGACCAAGAAGGAAATACTATCTTTTTTGAGCGCGATGTGATCCCCGTTACCAGTGAGACCTGCAATGCCATTGCAATAACACCCGATGGGGGTTTTGTGACTTGTGGTGTACAGGAGAGCAGAGCATATCTGGCAAAATACGATGCCCAGGGTAAGCACCAAAATCAAAATGTACAGGCAGAAGTTAGCGATTGCAGATGTATCGTGGATGAAGGGGGTGGGCAGTACATCATTTCAGGAAGGAGACATAATAATGGTATAATGAATACTTATGTAGCTCCCGTCACATTCAACAATACATTTCCTGCTATTATGTCGGGTTATCTGCCTACTCCGCCAAGAAGCGGTACAGAAGCAGCACAGGCTGTATTAGTAACACCAAGCGGGTACACCGTTGCTGGTTTTTCGTACAATTCTATGCCCCCCGGCAATGCTGCGGCAGTTCATTTTTACAGACTCCATGATAATTTGAACGTGGTAATGGGCAGTGAAAAATTCCATCATCTCGGCACTCAACAAGATATAGCAAATGATATGATACAAACGCCACAGGGCAATTATATGATTGTAGGCAACTTTCATACGACTCCCGAAGTCGGCAACGGTGTTGATATGTTTGTCCTTGAGGTCAATCAAAATGGAGAAATCCTCAACCAATACAGCTACGGTGGTTCGCGAAAAGATGTTGCCTTGAACATCATCCATGCTCACCAAAGTGGTCAGTATATCGTGACAGGACGTTCGCAGAGCTTTGGGGATAGCAGCGAGGATTTTTATGTCTCAAAAATCAATCAAGACGGTAGTATTGTATGGCAACAAACATTCGGTCAACCAGCAACAGACGAGGTTCCCGCAGCAGTAATTCGCACAGGTGACTGTGGGTACATCATAGCCGGACGTAGTACTCAAAATGGACAACACCGCCCCTATATTATCAAAATAGATGAAGTCGGGAATATTCAGTAAAAATAATTCATACGAAACATTTTCATGTAAAAAAACGTAAAAAAGTGTTTACATATAAATAAGTGCAGGAATGTCTGTACAGACATTCTATCACCGTGGTAAAAATTGTTTCGCATGAATGAAAAAAGTAAGACATTTTGGAAATTTACACTACTGTATCTTATCAGTATTCTACTGGTAGGCGTAGCTGTATTTCAGCATGCCAAATTGTCTCCGAGAATGAAGGCATCACCTACTGTTTCGGCAGAAGAAAAACTAGTCAACCAGCAAAAACTCTTGTTTAAAGTCCAAAAGATAAATGAGTATCTGGCAGAGTTAGAGGTATTAGAGGATCGACTCTCAGATATAGAAAATAATGCCCGCGAAATCGGTCAAATCAAGACCCAAATAGACCGAACTACGCTAAGGCTTCGTTCCGAAATTGAAAAATATCGTAGCGAGTCCGACGGAGAATTATACGCTGAAATTTTCAGAAACTTTGATAGGCTCATCAACCTCCGAATGCTTAATGACGGTCTGAAAATCAAAAATCTGCAAGCCCAAGAAGCCCTCAACGAATGTAAACAGACTTCAGAGTCAGCATTTACTCATTCGACATCTATCATAAAAAAAGCGCAATAAGCGTGTATATATGACTGATGTTTTTTATTTTTACGAATTATTCAATAATATAAAGTACCGTCAATTCATTTGACAGTCAACACATACTGGAAATATCACACATGAAACCGACCAATAAAAAAGAATATAACAGGTCGATATGGGGCTTTTTTGCTATGTGGGCGCTTACTACTGCCTTGATAGTATTTGCATGCCTTCAGCCATTTAAAACCCCAAAGTTGGAAAATAAAAAACTCCGTAAGCAGGTCGAAGATCTTAAAGCTGATTCCTTACAACAACATCTTTTGTACAAAACTATCGGAGGTATTGACTCTACGATGAATAGTCTGGAAGAAACAGTCAAGCCAAATACCCTCAAAAAACTTCGCAGCTATCCGAGTACAGGTTTTACTGATACCAAAATGAAAGAAGAACTTGCCTCAATCAGCGCAAAAATTGCTGATTTGTACCAACAAAGCACCACCAATAACAGTGACGTTGCAAGACGGTTGCAAGACTGTGAAAGCAAACTCGACATATCGGAAAGAGACCTGCAAAGCCAAAAAGATGAAGTACAAAGACTATTGAGAGAAAATAATAATTTGAAAGCACAAATTTATCAATAAGAAATAACACAAACACTCAACTGAAATATCAACCGGATTAAGTATAGGAATAAGATTAACTAGACTTTGGACATTTGGTAATTGGGAAATTCGGAATTAGGTAAAACCCTGTTATTTAATTTATTACAAAGTAAAATAAAATACATGTTTTTATTTATGATAAAAATTAAATAATTGATAATCAATGTATTACGAATTTAAACCTAATTTCCCAATTGCCTAAGTATAAAAAGTGATTTAGACTTCAACTTAATCTTAATCTTAAACTTAATTCGTCACACACACGAACAATGTTTACAAAACTATCGATAGGCTTCGTCATTGCGATGCTGTCGCTTGTATTTACTCAACTGATAGCCAACAGGCTTAAATCAAAAATCAGGAGTCAGGCAAAAAAGGTCAAACTTTTTTCGCTCAACTCCATCATTTACCTGTTACTATTCATTGCTGTATTGACGCTGCCCGTATTACTTACACTGCTCAATATCAGCGTGGTATGGAAATACACCATCATTGCGGTTTATGCCCTCTTAATAGGTTGGCTGCATACTTGGTCGTTTTACAAGCAAGTCAAATGGGCAGAAAAAAGCGTTGATATCTTGCCGGATATTCTGTATGCTTTTGCTATCGCAGCATTAGGTACAATTACTTTTTTGGCGGTCATCAACTTCATGGGCAATCCTTACACAGAACCGAACAATTACACATTCGTGATGTTGCCATTTGTGTTGCCGATGTTTATGCTAAAAACCGTGTTTTTATTACAAAAAGTACCGGTTTTAGACTATCCCAAATACAAAGTCAGCAAGGGTAACAAACCCGTATCTCCCGAAGAACGCCGAAATTCGCGCCTTATCAATGTCACCATGATGATTCCTATGGGCGAAAATGACGAAGAACTCAGCCCCATAGAATGTAGATTACTTAGTGATATTGAATTTGGCATCAATGTCTATCAACTTTTCAGGCAATACAATAATCGCAGCGAATATAAAGACATCAAAGACCACGACGACCAAGGCAACGAGTACGAATATCTCTTCTATTTTAAACCCAAATTTCTCGGCAGGAAAAAATTCATTGACCCTGAGATTAATGTCGTCAGAAATAAAATCAGCAACAAAGACATTATTATTTTACAAAGACACACGATTAATACTGAATGAGTGAACATAATGCTATAATGCGATAATGCTACAATATTTCCCTTCATTATCGCATTGTAGCATTTCAGCATTATCGCATTAATAATTCACTCATTCAAAATTCACTCATTCACTCATTCAAAATTAGTCTATGAACCCTTCTTTGCTCAACAAACACCTGCCCGTCAACTGGGAAAACGGCATGATGATGACCGCCGGACACCTCATTGCCCTCAACCAATACGCCATCGGTGCGATACACAACGCCACTATCGCCCACGTCAATCCCGTGAATTACGGCTTACTGCCCTGCTACGACAAAAATTATAATGCCCTCGAAATCGTAGGCGATTCGCCCAAAGAATATTTTAGTGTAGAACTCGTGCGTTGCCTTGCAGTAACGCCCGGCGCAAATATACTCTCCATCACCCCCGAAACCGTCAGTGCCGGACAATACAAAAAATCTGACCTCATTGCCCAAATCAATCTTGCCGACAGTCGTGAGCGATACCTACTGCTCTATCTCGAAATCGCACCCGATTATGCCCCCGTAGGCATCCCCGACCCCAGCGAAAATTTTGACCGCAAACCCCACCTCAATCTCTCCGTAAAACTCAAACACACTACGCTCAACTACCCCCACGAAATCACCGACAGATACAGCAACAGCCCCAACGTACTTCCACTCGCGCTCTATGATGCAGGCGACAGAGCGCATCCCACCCAAATCAAGCAATTTATCCCGCCTTGCGTAAGTTGCGACTCTTTCCAGTCACTTGCCAAACTCTATGATCGACTCCAGAAAATAACAGAAGATATGCTCATCAGTTGCACCGAAGTGATGAAATTCGTACACGAAGATTCACAGAAAAACCTGCGTTCGCAGGTTGCTGTGGATATGAGCGTGATACTCCCCCCGATTATTCAAAGTTTGATTCATATTAATAGCCAATTTAAAACCTCATTGCGCTACGAATCACCTGTGCGATTAGTACAGGTTTTCAAACAATTGGCTATTGCTGTACGTTCATCTTACTTTACACTCAATCAAGCCCGTAGAAGAGAATTGGCGCGTTATTTTGCCGATTTTCACGGCGTTCCGGGTGATTTTATGGACACCACCGGCGCAGTCGAAAACGCCGAATATGCACACGTCAATATCTATCACTCGTGCTTTGAACATATTCTAAAATTCCTCAAAATGTACGCTGACTTATTCAAAGAAATGTCTGAAAAAGGACTCAAAACTTCCGAATTTGCACCCGGAACCTATCGGGAAGATACCCCTCAACAACCCGCGTATCAACCCGAACCAACACCTGCTCCGCCACCACCACCTCCACCAAAAACTTCGTCAGATGACGATGATTGGGGGATGATTCTTGGATAGCACCAGTCCATAGTCAATGGTCGATAGTCCATAGTTGTATTTTATTGCGCTAAAAATCAACACATTATGGGAACTCCCGGCTTCCTATGGACCATAAACTATCGACTGATATTTTTTTCTTTTACTGTTAACATTTATATGTAATAGGGAATATTACAATAAATGTACAACACATAATTGAGTATTCATTGATAAAATAATTCACAAGGTAAAAGAACCGTTGAGTTAAATGCTTGATTATTATTTTCAAATAAATTTAAATAGAAATACTTTATTAAAATTTAAATTTAATCAAATTACTAATAAACAAATTCTTAAATATAACATTTTTTACAAAACTATATTTTACCCAACATAAAAACAATAAGTTATTTGCATAATTTAATACAAATCAATATATTTAATCTGAAATTTGAATGACTAAAAACTCCAAATGATAAACAAATGAAATATTGTAGCATTAATATTCATTCATTCATTCAAAATTAACTCATTAACTACATAAGTATCATGGCAAAAACATTATATGGTCACACAATCGGTGCGAATATCAATGAAAAAGATGCGCCCGCAGGTGTAAAAGTTGTACCGGACAACAAGACTCTCATCGCCCTCCAACTCAACGAGGAGCCCGACGATGTACCCGAACCACGCCGCCACAAAAACATGAAAGAAATCTTTCAACACTACCAACCGCACAAAGAAGTAGATTTGAATAACAAAGAAGGAGAATCCGACAGCATGGTATTCAAATTCAACGGCATGAAAGATTTTACCAAAGACGGTATTATCGCACAAAGTGAAATACTTCAGGATTTGGAAGAAGAAGAAGGCGTATATGCCAAATTCAAAGATGTACTCCGCACCAATGAAAAACTCAAAGGTGTCATCAGCAATCCTGAACACAAAAAAGAATTCGTCGAACTGCTCGAAGCACTCATAGAAGAGCTTGGAGGAGAAGATGAATAGTGAATAGTCCATAGTCCATAGATAATGAGTGACTTATGACTGTCTTTTCCCCGATAACTTTTTTTTCTGAAAAATATAAGTACCAATTCAATTGTTGAACTTGTACTTATCAAAATACACACAAAAAGGTGCGCTTGAACGTTAACCGTTCACCGTCCACCGTAAAAAATCAAGTCATGGCAGAACAAGTAACAACCAACGCCACGTTAGAAAAGATAAAAGAAAAAGTAGCCGTCCTTAAAAAGCAGGGCGGGTTTGGCATACTCAAAGGCGTCATCGACGGCAAAAAAGGTATCCGCGAAATAGACCCAAAAGACGAAGCCCGCCGCGCAGCTTTCCTTTCCGATGAGGATAAAGCCGAAAAACGCAAAAAACTCAAAGCAGAACTCGCTATTCTCAAAGAACTCGTAACGGCAGACGACCCGGTCAGTACTTGTGAAGAACAGAATAAGAAAGTCGCTACCGTACTCAATGAGAATTTGGCGAATATCTTCAATGAGGTCAAAGATTTGGAGAAATCGTACCGCACGATAGACCTTTTCTTCCGCAATTCAGGTGAGGAAAGCATTCGCAACTTGCACATTATCAATATGCCTACGGAAGAATTTGCCAGCGAATCCAATACCGAGTTGCGCTCTGTTCTCCAACAGCATTTTAAAGAAAACTACGACCGCTTTTCGCTCGAAGATAATTATTCATTGTTTGTCATTCCCGGTTATCTGGGCGACAATCTCGACTATTGGAGCAAGCAAGCCGCCAAATTTCGCATGACCCTTGTTACGGATTTTAAGGACGAGCGCGAATTTGAATCTATCCAAGACAGCGTTGAAGAGCGCAAACTCGCCGGCAGCGACAAGCACAAAGCCAATACCGTTGTTACTTGCAATCACATTGTCATTCGTAAGAAAAACGAAGGTGTCGAAAGCGAGGATTTGGTCATCCCTGCCTCTGCTCTACTCGCCGGGAAAATGTGGGCAGGCAACGGCATCCAGCCACCCGCAGGTAAAAAATACGGCAAACTCGACGGCGCACTTGGCGTCCGTATGCCACTACTGCGCTCACAAGCCGATGCCATTGATAAAATGGGATTGGTACCAATTATTTTTGAAAAAGAATGGGGCGCACCCACCGCGATGTCCGACACGACACTGGCTTGCGAAAGCGGCGACCCTGACCTTCGCGCACTCGGCGTAGTACGCGCAAAAGATTGGATTGCCAAAGTTCTTTTGGATTACTTCAACGGCTTGACTTTCCAAGTATTTGACGGTAATCTACGTAAGGAAATCAAAGGCGAACTTAATAAATTCTTCAAGAAAATCAGCGGCTACGGCGGCTTGATTGAAGACTACTCTATTGAGCGCATCGAAGCCGACCCGGACGACCCACAAACGGTCAAACTCGCAGTCAATGTGAAGCCTTATTTCGCTACTAAACACTACGTCATTGACTTCTCCGGCACACAAAACAGATTCAAAGCCGAAGATAATGAAGACGAATAGACTTAATGTTGAATGAGTGAATGAGTGAATATTCTCTTTCGCTGATTTTTTCGGATTAAAGTCTGATAAATTATTTGAGACAACGGGCATTTTAAAAGTGCCTGTTGTCTATATTATCCTGAAATGCAAGGCAAAACGAACAGTAAATTTCAATATTTACCAATTCAAATTAGCCTCAACAAACGCACTTTCTTATTGTAAGATTTCTCAAAATAAAAAATATACAAATTTGTTAATTCACAAATTAATGTTTATTTTTATGGGAAAAATTAAAAGTCCTGTTCCTGTCGTCAGACGAATTCAGTTCTAAATAAAACATATTTGGGTCGTTAAATCACTAATATTTGTAAAACCCTTCGTCTGCCGACTATTACACACTTTAGCTAGCATTACGAAAAAAAATTAAAGTCAAAACATAAATTAAATTTACAATAAGTACTTGATAATTAGCAAGTTATTTACTCATTTACTAATCTACTCATTGTATTTTCTGTAAAATTTCTTGACAAATCGGTTTACTTTTTTCTATAAAAGACGATATATATAAGTGTAGCCCCTTGTTACACTAAAATATACATTTGTCATATCCACACACACAAACAAAAGCTATGGTCTATGGACTATCAGCTAATGACTAACATTTTTTATCACAGGTACCCGGATACACACTCATAGAGACACGATAATCCGAAATTAAAATCATTTCTCTATTATCACTCTTGAAGAATGTGAATACGAATTTAAAAATCATTCAAAATTCACTCATTCAAAATACTATCCGGTACTATAAACCATTTCTCATCATGGCAGCAGTCATAAAAGCAATTTTCAAATCAGGCGGAGAAGAGTCTGAAGTAGTCGCCTTATCTTACTCATTCGACCAGAATGTGGACAACATCGGTCAACCCGCAGGCGAAGTACGCGGTGGCGTTATCAATGTTTCACTCGGTTCACTCGGTAGCGAGAAGCGTTTCGGCTGGGCAGTCACTTCTGATATGAAGAAAGACGGCGAAATCGAATTTATCGACGCCAATGGCAAGACGCTCAAAACGCTCAAATTCACCGAAGCCTACTGCGTCGGTTACACCGAAGATTACGAAGCATTCTCCGGCGGCAGAGACGCAGGAAATGTCACCGTAAAAGACGGCGCAAAAGAGCATTTGACGCTTTCGTGCAAAACCATCGCCGTAGCCGGTGAATCGCATGAAAACACTTGGTTGGATGCGTAAGTCAGTTGCGAGTTAGCGAGTTGCGAGTTAATCCAAGCATGTGCTGACTCCCCCACAAGGGTTGGGAGTGTGCGCGTGGGCAAACTCGTCACTCGCTACTCATTATTTATCTAAATTTCTTTTTCATGGAAGTTCTAAAATCCGGTGAAACACTGATAGCCAAAGAAAAGGACGTCACTTCCGGTTCGCTCAAAGCCAACGATGCCTATGATATATATCTGGCAAAAGAAACAAGTGGTGATTATATTCTGATTATTTTTATGAAACTCCAATTTATTTTTAAAGACGATGGACCAAACACTTGGACGACTATAGAAAAGACCAACTTCGTCAAACAATTTGAGCAATCAGTCAGTCGAAAATGGGGCAATCGGCGAGTCGTTAAAAACCTGTCGGGTGGCAAAAAAATATACATTGATTTTCGCTTTGAAATGATTACCAAAGGCTGGTCCGTCACAGAACACTGGGAAATTAAGGTCAAGAAAATAAAAGCCGGAGGGTTTAGTCGGAGTTCTGTGAATATACTTTGGGGAACAGTCAATTTGGATAGTGAAGACATTAATTTTGTCAACAAAGGATACAAAAATCCTCAAAGGGGCGTAGTGCACGAATTTGGACATATGCTGGGATTGAAAGACGAATATATTACTACGAGCAAACACACTGCCGACCTACACTCCATTATGCACAGTGGCGAGGATATTCTCAACCGCCACGATACTCCTTACATCAAATGGCTTAACGATACATTGAAGCGTAAAAAAATAAACTAAAAGTTTATGAAATACTTGATAGCAATAGCCGTAGTCGGTGTTATTTCGACAGTTGCCGTGATTTTGTCAAAGCGAAGCGAGGTGAAAAACATAGAAAATATCTGGCAACAACTCGTTGGTAGTTTATCCATTGAGCAGGAAGCAACGCATGCCAAACAACTCACCGACTGGCTTGCCCGAAAAGACGGTTACATGGAAATCATCGTTGTAGAAACCAACGGGCAACACACCAATTATAACGACTTTGATTTTGATAAAAAAACACTTAATTACATCAATATCAATTTCTATTGGAAGAATAAACAATTTACGGGAAAAAACTGGATACCCAAATCAACCGACAATATCTTAGTGCTTTTTCGAGAATAAAATCACAAGCCTTAATCAACAACAAGCTCATAAACCACATCTATATGGCAACAGTAAAATCGGTCAGCATTATCATAGGCGGTCAAAAAAGAACTCCTTATAACCTTAGCATTCAACAACGCTTTGACTGGCATCACCGCTTTGAAGTCAGCATCACTTCCGAAAGAATGGAGGGAAATGCCAATGGTATGTCTATCGACAATTCCATTGCCTATGTCGGTCAAATCGCCGAAATCGACATCCAACGCGCTGGAGGCAGTCTCAAATTTAAAGGCGTGATTACCAATGTACACATTGACCGTACCTATACAGGCGATAGCCTTATCGTATTTGGCGGATATAGCCCGACCTACCTCATGGAAGATGGGATAGGTACAAAATCTTATGCCGAAAAAGATATTGCAGCTATCGTCAATGAAATACTTGGTCCTTATAAATGGGTTACACCGATTGTAGACCCTCAGTACACTAGTCCGATTCCGTATATTGTACGATACAAAGAAACCAATTATCACTTCCTCAGCCGAATAGCGGCTACTTATGGTGAGTGGTTTTATTACGATGGAAAAAATGTCGTTTTGGGTAAATTACCCAACCCGCCGAGTATTGATTTGACGCTCGGTAAAGATTTGGACTCCTTTGACTACGGCGTACAATTGCGCCCGTCGAAATTCAAATATCAATTTTATAATTATCAGGAAAATCGCTTGGTGGAAGAAGTCTCCACGGGCTTCAAACCCGGTTGGTTGGACAATTATGGTAAAAAAGCCCTAGATGCCGCCGACGGTATTTTCCCCAACGAACCTATCAACCCTACATGGCAAGATGCGCCCGACCAAAAATTAATCAAACACTTGGTCGAAGCCCGCAAATCCTCCATAGTCAGTGATATGGCGTTCTTCAAAGGACAAAGTACCAATCCCGGCGTTATGGTAGGCGGACGCATACGTGCAAAAGCCATAAACAAGGTGATGGGACAAAATGTGGAAGGACTCATCGGTAATTTCCGCGTCACTGCCGTTACTCACCATTTGGATGCCAATAAAAATTATTCAAACCACTTTGAAGCTGTACCCATGACGGTGACAGCACCGCCAATGAACAGACACGTCTCCAAACCCGAAGCCGAATCACTCGCCGCAGTCGTCAAAAAGAATGATGACGAAATAGGTTTAGGTAGAATACGGGTACAATTTAATTGGCAAACAGGCGATGAAATGACCCCGTGGATTCGCCAAATCACAGGTCATGCAAGCGGTGATAGGGGGATGTATTTTGTACCGGAAGTCGGCGATGAAGTGTATGTAGATTTTGAACAAGGCAATCCTGACCGTCCTTTTGTCATTGGTACGAAATATCATGGCAATACCGCCCCCGAATTTTTTGATAAGGATAATAATCTAAAATCCATTAAAACAAGAAGCGGACACACTATATTGATGAATGATAAAAATGGCGAGGAGAGCATTACCATAAATGATAAAAATGGAAACATTATACATCTTGATACTAAAGGTAGTAGTATAACGATTTCTGCGCCAGAGACGATTACGCTTAATGCAACGGACATCAACCTCAATGCTGGAAATAGTATTAATATGAAAGCCGATCCTGGTAAAGATAGTGGAACAGGCTTAATTAATATTGAGGCTAAGGAGGATATAAAAGTAGAAAGTGAAACCAAAGATATAACATTAGAAGCCAAGGATAAAAATGTGAATATAAAAACCAAAGAAAATGTCGATATAAAAGCTGAGAAGAAAATAGACGCTTCAGGAAAAACATGTGTCAAAATATCATCAGATGCTAATGTTGAAATTGAAGGTAAAAAATGTGTGAAGGTATCCAGTGATGTAAAAACAGAGGTTATCGGAAAATTACTTAAACTAAAAGCTACAGGTATAGCAATTTTAAAAGGGAAAACCGTTAAAATTAACTAAGTGAAAAGATAAGAATAACTTGCATCGAAATATACAAATTAACATACTGTAAAATTAAAAGACAATGGGAAAACCTGCCGCCAGAGTAGGCGATTTACATCTTTGCCCAATGATTACACCAGGAGTGCCTCCTATACCTCACGTAGGAGGTCCTATTTTACCTCCCGGTGTTTTGACTGTTCTTATAGGAAGTAAACCTGCCGCGACAATAACAAGTAAATGTACCTGTATTGGACCGCCAGATACTATTATTCAAGGCGTTACATCTGTATTAATAGGCAACAAACCCGCAGCTACACTTGGGAGTTCAACGACACATGGCGGAAAAATTATCTTGGGGTGTTTTACAGTATTAATAGGAAACAATACACATCATTCACAAGAACAAACTAATTCGTGTGTTGTAGCAAGTTCCAGAAATATGATAGAAGATATGACAGGCGAGGACATAGACGAAAAGACCCTAAGAGACGAAATGAGAAATATCATGGGAAATCCAAGCCATAACTTCGTTACTAATGGAACAAATCCTATTCACGCGACACGATTACTCGCAAGCCACGGTGTGGCAAATACAACTGAAACAGGTGTTTCACTGGACAGGCTTGAAACATTAACAAAGCACGATCCCGTATTAGTCGGATTTCCCGGACATAGAGTTATGTTGGAAACTGTTACTAGAGATGCTGCCGGTAATAGAACCTTTGTTGTTCGTGACCCCGGCTCAACTTTCGGCGGACAACCTCGTCAAATGACAGAAGCGCAATTTCAAGCTGCCTATAATTCAAGAGCAATTGTAATTATACCCGCTAAATGTTCTTGTTAAGAAGTTGGTTTAGTATTGACTAATCAAATTTTACAAATGAAAGTATTTATCACATATAAAATATTTTTTATGTTTTTGGTTTTCGGGCAATGCCAAAACATAACAACCACTAATCTGGATAAAAAAATGGATATAAACACCACATACCCTCCTTTAAAAGATTATCTATCTAATGATTTAAAGCTAGAATTAGCAGATTTGAGCATCAGAGATTTCTCTGAAAGCTATAATTGGTTAGAAGGTAAAAAGCTGTTCTGCGTTTTTAATTTTATGGAAAATACCCAAGCACTACTATTATTGGAGGATAAAAAGGCTGGCTGGATACATTTGAATCAAACAAATGCTAGTAAATTCTTTAGCTTTTTAAAACCCCTTACTCTTTCTGCGGATCTCTCCTCTTTTGAGGAAGTTCGCAGTTTGGCTGAAACAATTTTTCAACTATATCAAGACCCTAGAGGTGAGTTAATTGATGATTTGTTTATAAAAAGAAATGAAGAAGTCCTTTTTTCTTATTTATCTACGGATACAGATAATACTGATTTATTGAGATTACACGGAAAAAAAATAAGTTATTCAAAAAAAGGCGATGGTTGGCAATTAAACTTCAATGTCATGAACAAAGACGGAGGAATTTATAACTGGGATGTGCTAATAGGAGATAAAACCGAAAGCGTAAACATTACTCAGTTAGAAAAAGATGGCACTTTTTATTTCCCAAATGAATATTAAAATACACTCCAATGAAAATCTGGCGCATACATACACCAAGCGACCAACTGGGCTACCCATTCTCCGCTTCTCATGAAGAAGTGCAATATTACCTTGATATATTTGATAAATTTTACAAAGGAGTATCTGTCGCAGAAATCTGGAAACCCACCATGATATGTCGCCTACACGAAGTAGATATTGGAAGACTTGTACAAGGAAGTGCAGAATTTTTGGTGCTGACCGAAAAAGCAAAAAAATTACTTGCCCCATTACTGAAAACCTCTGTAGAATATTTGCCTAGTATTCCGAGAGAAAAAAGCCATAAAAAAATCTCAAATTTTCGGCAAATTACCCGAAAAAAAATCTATCAACCAATAATAGATACTGTTCACGCCGAACAACAATATGTTATCAATATACTTGACATCAAAACAATAAAAGTCATAGATTTTGAACAATCGGAATGTGAATACGATGAAGAAAGTGGAATAGTATCTTTAGTTAACCGTCTGGCATTCAAGCCCCAACTTATCAAAGACAACCATTTGTTCAAAATTGACAATTCCGGCATTGACTTACAGAATGTCATTTTTATTTCTGATGAATTCAAAATGATAGTCGAAAAAAACAACTTGAAAGGACTGAATTTTGCAGAACAACCGGAAGATGAAAAAAACCTAGTCTGGCAAACCTTACAAAGTTAATTCATATCAATAAACACGGGCGTTCTCGCCAGAGATTAAAAAATAAATTAAAACCTAAGCTATGATAATTATAATTGCGCCTAACGATGAAACTTTTTGGGGGAAACTTGAGATATTATCTTGGGTAAAGGATTTTGAAGATAAGAAATTGAAACATTTAAGTGAGATTAATTGGAATTACTCTACAGGTCAAACAGTAGAAGGATATCAATTGTTAGATAAATATGGATATCCAAATGAATTTTATCTTAATCCAAATGGGGGAAGAATTCAGGTCATGCATAAACTAAGATTCGATATAGAAAAATCATCATGGGATTATCCGATTAATGGACCCGATGGTTATCTAAAAGGTGACATAGAGATTATTATGGAATGGGACTATCGTAAAGGGACTTGCGAATTAAAGCATGTAAATACACCTGACCCAATGTTTAAAGGGCGAAGGATCAATATAAGTTTAACTATTGATGCTCCTGACTCTGAAACAACTACAAATTGTGGCACTAATGGATCTATCAATGGATATATTACTATCGCGGTAGAGTATACTTATGGCTCATCAACAGATTCAATAAATGTTCCATATACACCTGTTGCTATTAGCAGTAGTCCAGACGATTGTAGTCTTCAAAACTACATTTGTCTTAAATATGACATCAAATATAGGCTGCCCAAACCCAAAAAATCGATAAAGCTGCACCCCACAAAAAAGAAACTGATAAAGCCGCAACCCACGAAAAAGAAACTTATAAACCCGAAGTAGTTGGCGCAAAAGCTAATCCACGAATTTTAGAATAAATGAGGCAATTATATCTTTATGCGAATCGAATGATGAGTTTTTCTCGGCAGGTTCGTTCCCTGTGAAAAAGCAACGAGTGAGGCACAGTAAAAGTCACCGATACATGAGAAAAAACATTTTACATATCATTTCAATCTGTTTTTGTATAGCTTGTTCATCAACCGATTATCAAGACGAACCATGCACCGGACTCACTCCCATGAATGAAACCCATACACTAAAAATCGGTGATACAATCCCCGACTTTCGCTTCGTTACTTTTACAGATAACATACTAAATATCAGCTCACTAAACAAGGATAAACTTTTCATTTTTTTCAAAAAAAACAATGGTGCAAATATATTTTTAAACGAAGAAATCCCTCATAAAGACATGGCACAAGCCGCACAAAAAAAACAATGCGATCTTTTAATCATCTCCGACTTAAAAGCAGCTAAAATATATGGTGTTGACATTACGAAAAATAACCAAATAGCCAATACTTTATTCATCGTAAGTAAAAATAAAACGATAGAAAAAATATATACCGATATTTGTGAAAATGAAATTGTTGACTTGATGAATAACCAAAATTAGTAATCCCGAAAATATTTTATCTTTTCAAGTCTCCCTCCCCCACTGTTTACATCCCCCCCACCACCGGAATGTACAAATGACAACGATTATTAAAAATAAAAAGCAGCGATTATGGATCCGCAAGAAGTCATCATGTACAACGAACCCGGGACGCTCATGCGTCGTATTCAAAGAAGCATTTACGATACACCGGTCAGGATGTGTATGGGACCGCCTGCACCGAAGGTCATTGCCGTATTCTATCATGGCGGACCATTTGGCAGAGGGCGCACCACGACGGCAGAGCGAGCCAATACCACCGGACAAATCTATAATGCCACCGAAAGTGCCGCACTCAAGGTGGGAAAAAGCTTCGTCGGTAGAGTCATTGCGCCGGGAGCTACATCTGCGTCGGGCGTTGCCAATGGATTGGGTTTCATCACCGCACACTACAACCGAGGCGACCAAATCATCCTCTATGCGTACAGCTATGGCGTAGATGGCTCGGTAGATTTAGCCGAAGAATTACATGCCAGCAATATCCCTGTATCCTTGCTCATCACAGTGGATGGCTCTGATGGTCCTGCCCAAAATTGGACGGTCAACACCAACATCCCCGACAACGTGGACACCAATATCAACTACTACCAAACCGACCATTCCGGCTCGTCCTCGTCCTCTCG